>Ga0247781_1000430_pt1 | contig 12920 bp, 7 predicted proteins | sample UWRJL184509B5_FD_179922 | JGI IMG/M metagenome (GOLD analysis project Ga0247781, IMG submission 179922) | Plant litter microbial communities from Arlington Agricultural Research Station in Wisconsin, United States - UWRJ-L184-509B-5 | ecosystem: Environmental > Terrestrial > Plant litter >...
CGCTCTGCATCTGCCAGGAGAACGACACGATTGCGCGCATAGGAAGCAACTGTTTGCAGCAACTCATCCTGCAAAATGTTTCAAAGTTCACCACCGAGCACTGGGCCAAGATTGTCGGTGCTTTCTGCGAGCTTTTTGAAAGGACCACGGCCTACCAGCTGTTTTCCGCCACCACCATCAATTCCACCGCCTCTCTGTCTCCTCCGCCCAACGGTCTCGAATTTGCGAGCCCTCTGAGCCCGACGGGCGAAACAACACCAGTGGACGAGAAGTCTCTCAAGATCAACGGCACAGAGAGCAACGGATACGCCCAAGAGGTCGAATCTGCCGCCTCGAATCTCAACATTACAGACGACGAGAGCCTGCGCACTCCAGTCCCTGCAAACGCAGCGATGCTCTCGCAGGGCCCCATGACGCCACGGCTCGAGGAGTTCAAGCCAAACAACCCCTTACAACAACAACCGGTTGTCGTAACAGCCGCCCGGCGGCGCTTCTTCAACCGCATCATCAGCCGCTGTGTCCTGCAGCTTCTCATGATTGAGACGGTCAACGAGTTGTTCAGCAACGACACCGTCTACGCGCAGATCCCCTCGTCGGAGCTGCTCCGGCTGATGGCCCTTCTGAAGAAATCCTTCCTCTTCGCCAAGAAGTTCAACGCCGACAAAGACCTCCGCATGCGTCTGTGGCGCGAGGGCTTCATGAAGCAACCGCCTAACCTCCTGAAGCAGGAGTCCGGCAGCGCCGCCACCTACGTGTCCATCCTCTTCCGCATGTTTGGCGACACTTCGCCCGAACGCCAGGGCAGCAAGGCCGATGTAGAGAGTGCCCTCGTCCCGCTTTGCCAGGACATCATTCGCGGGTACATCTCTCTGGAAGAGGAGAGCCAGCATCGCAATATCGTCGCCTGGCGGCCTGTTGTTGTCGATGTCCTCGAGGGATATGCCGCCTTCCCCAAGGAGGCTTTCCTCAACCATATCAAGAACTTTTATCCGCTTATCGTCGAGTTGCTGGGCAAAGAGCTCGGTGGTGAGCTGCGCGTCGCGTTGCTGCTTGTGCTACGACGTGTGGGCGAAGTCGGGCTGGGCATCGAAGGCATGACTGCGGTGACAAATGGCAAGGGAACCGGGGCTGAGCATCACGAGCGGAGATATAGTACTCTCTCTGTTAGGTCGGTTGAGCCTCACGGGGATAATATGAGCGACGATCCGTCGAGCCGTCTCATGGGCAGGTAGAGGACGGGGTGTATGGGGGCATGGGCGAGAGGGAGCATGTTTGAACTGGTTAGAAGTCATAGTTTTAGGGCAACGGGAGGCCTTTGATGGCTGTGCGGTTTGTAGATTAACAAGGTGGCGGCATTTTACTACTTTGTCCAATTTTCTTATCTCGCTAGAATCTGGTTTGGCATAGTTTATTACTAGGGGGTTTTGTTATGTACATACTGGTTCTTTATTCGGTTGATGTCCTCAGTCTCGCGATTGATAATTTGCACTTTTAATCCGCGTGTGACATCATTACTCGGCATAATCGCAGCGTATTCTTTTTTAAACTTCAGATATACAGACCTATAATGATAATGTCAGGGGGTTGGTGTCGACAGAGATGTGCTGTGTAAAATATCAAGTCATACGAAGACTCTGTCGGATTATCCCCCCCAGTCTATCTATTTCCTTTTGGCAGTGCAGCTGGAGGTCCAACAACTTCCACCAAGCCGCGATCTGGCCAGGGATTTGCATGCGTCTTATTCAGGCTTGGTTCAGCCTCTTGACGGACCCCTGACAGAAAATATGATTTAGCGACCTGAAAATCGGGAAGGGGGCAGATACGAGACATACTCACTGCTCGAATGTTAGTCGATTTATCACCGAAAGATACCGGTTTGTTTCTGGCTACATTTCGACAAAGTGCTTTCTCAATTCTTTGCTACTCGGACTTTTCCTCCCCATTTGTCAACAGACAGCAGATCTGGCTTACGGAAAGTGTAACTCATGCGTGCTTTCGTGAACGGAAACCCTCTACCGTCGGCCTACCGCAAAGCAATCTGGACCTCACCGGGCAGCACCTCCCGTAGCCAACGGCGCAGACTATCCGCCTCTTCCGGCACTGTCCGGTCGGGCAGAGCCTCGAAGGACTCTTTGAGGAGAGGATCGTCTGCCAAGGCCTGGCGCAATATTCCTCTGATGGTCTCCACTTTGTGTGCCGAGTACTCAGTCAAGCGCATTAAGCTGACGAACACTTCAAAGAAATCAACAAGACTCAGATGCAAGAGCGTGTCGGCTTTATCAACCATGTGCAGGGCAGCAAACTGCAGAAGCCCCTCTCCCTCCTTTGGGCCGGTTGACGAATCGCTTCCATGTCCGTTTGTCAGACGAGATGGTGTTGTTGCCACAAAGGCTGACTGGCTGACGGCTTGGAAATTAAGCGCAGCGAGACGTGGTAGAACTCGGAGGATCCGGCCCTGGGCGAGGGAAAGCTGGTGTGTGTTGCCGCTGGTGTCGGCGTGCCTGCCCGAGATGAGATCCAAGAGTAAAAGGTACATAGTTTTGTCGCCAAATAGCCGACGCCACAGTTTGCCCTGTCCCGGACTCTTGCGCAAGATAAGCGCGGTATTGTCTTCTGCTTGTGATGGGGGAGGCGGAGGGGGAAGCTCGCAGTCGATATCTAGCAGATCGCCGAGGACCTTTCCGCCCTTTGTCCCAACCTCAACTTGCGGTGCTGCCAGCCAACGACGGATAAAAGCTGCAACAAGAGATGCCATGAGGGACAGGATGGCTACATCTCCTGGGTTAGCTGCGGCTTTGTGGATCACAGTCATGGCCAGAATGTTGGCAGCAGGCGCGGGAGAGTCGAGAGCCTGGATAAGAGACTCTTCGGATGCGAGGGATAGGACTTGGGTGAAAGACACGGGGCCGAGGAGCTTGATGGTAAGGCTGGCAATAACGGCTGGGTCTTGTGTGTATTGCTTGAGGATGGTCGTGAGCTTGGGCAGGAATCTGCCGATGAGAGGGGGGATGTTGGTTTCTATAAGTGTGTGTCGCTGTTAGCGGGAGTTGATATCCTTGGTCTGTAGAAGTGTGAAGACTTGCGGTTAAGCTGAAGTTCAACATTGTCAAATAGCTTCGCATTCAGGGGTAGCTCAGAATCGCGAACGAGGTCATCGAGGTGGCTGTCGAGCTGGTCCAGGCCCGTAATAGGCGTTGGCGTCGTCGAATCCATGGCTGTTTGATGATGTAGCAAAGATGATCTGCGAATTGGATAGAGCGAAATATGAGAGCCCGGTAGGCGAGCTGTTCCATACAACTTTGATATGGATGCGACCAGAATCGAGGCAGCAATTAGGAGACGTACGATCAATTCTAGGCCGAAGAGGGGTCGCGGTCTTGCTAGCTTCACCGATCGACCGACAGGGTGGGTGTGTTGGGAGATGCGGGGTTGCTTGGGCCGCATTGACAGGGGTAATTAAGAATAAGCTTCTAGAGCTCCCTGCTAGTCAGTGGGGACGCAATCGCGAGAAAAGGTGCCCCGCAATAATTTTGCGAACTGTCATCGGATTTCGCAACTCGGACGAAAGACTCATCCCCGCCATCATCGCACATTGTCGGCTTGTGAGCGCTACAACATTCAATCGCTACGACACGAGCGAGCTAGAGAGCGATTTTCAATTCGATATAACGGCAAAACTCGAAATATCTGAATCCATACGATAAATCGCCATGTCTCGAGGCGGACGAGGAGGCCGCGGTGGGCGTGGCGGAGGATTTGGTCGCGGCGGAGGACGAAGTGTTGCGCAGAACAGTGTTCCCTGGACTATGGATTCGGAGATTGTCCTCGACGGGAAGCCCTCGGAGCTCTTCCCCGTAGGTTCAGCGATCGACGGAGATGCCATCAAGACTGATATACTGACAAGCTCTCTCTTCACAAAGCCATACAACATCCCTCGCGCTCCCGTTCTATCCAAAAAGGAAGAAAAGCAGGTATCCTACTTCCTACTCTTCCGCGAACAATGCCACGACGGCCCTCTATACACACAGGCGCGAACGTGGAAACAAACAATAGGAAAACCAGCCCGCACCTACGGTCAGGAGCAAATCAACAGCCGATATGGCCAAACGAGCAAAGCGACGATCGATCCCTTCAACGCCGTCCCGACCTACTCGCAAAAGTTCAACCAAGTCGAGCGAAGCCTCCCCGATCTCGAGTCCCGACCTTTCGCCAAAGAGTTCTTCCCCCCGGAGCTCCACGCCACACTAGACGGCGATGACCTGCCCTCGACAGGCCCGGCACACAAGAAGCGGAGGACAGGCCCCAAGACGATAGCACTCTCGAACATCACCTCCCTCAAGACAGCCGAAGAGCTCTTCCTCCCCGAAGAAGAGCAAACCGCCGGACAGAAGAACGGCACTGCCAGTTACGACAAAGCCCTCCAGGCCCTCAACACGGTGGAGAAGCGCAACGAGGATGGCGACGATCAAGGCATCTTGTCGGGCGAAGACGACGACGACTGGGTCAAGAATCCCGACGATGAAGATGGCGAAGGACATGTGGAGGAAGACGATGCGTATGAAGACGAGTCGGGGGATGATTACAATGCCGAGGCATACTTTGACGGAAACCAAGACGACGATGACTATGACGAAGGAGGTGACGAAGGAGGGGATTACATCTAACATGAGAGTGGCGGTTGAAGGAAGATCCTCATTGGTTTCTACTTGCATAGCTCCTGGTTCTGGCGTCTCGGACTTTTTTGCACTTTGTTTTAGACATCTCTGGTCTGCTGTTTGCACTCTTCGGCGTATGGTCAACAAATGCTAGTTGCCCCAAAAAGGGGAACCAAGTCAGGCATAAAAATCGATACCATTTCATTGCTCGACCCGTGGGAAGTGCACCGCAAGACTGCTTATGATTCAGCCTTGACTCGAAGCACGCTCCAAGTCGTACCTAGGAATATTCATATGCACACAAGCTCTCAAGGAGCTTATATCTGCCGTTGTCCTTGCGTGATAATTCTAATTGTACATGAAACACCGTCCACTGTATGCGCCCCTCCCCCCTCCAGCCGATGTCAACCATGTTTTTGAACAAGGGCTTAGCCACCGTAACCAACGAAATCCTTTAGTTTCAGCTCCGTGACGCCTTCCTTGACGCCACCAACCACACCAGCCACTTGGAGAATGCTTTCCTCAAAGTCGCGAAGCACAGCTGCCAATTCGCCGATTCTTTCATCTCCACCTCCCTGGCTACCGTTCCTTGAATGAGCAGAAACCCGTTGCAGCTGCTCGAGTATGTTCCCCTGAACACCATGCAAATGTCCCTCGATCTCGCCAAGATTGCTTGCAAACCGTTTCATCATGTCGTCCATCTCGTCGGCCGTCTTGGAGAAGTATGTGATGAGGTCCGAATTACTCTCAGCTTCCGTATCAGCAGTCCCTGATCCACCCGCACCGGTCTGTGCGCCCCGAGTCGACCATAGCCCTGCCTGGTGGTACTGCGTCGGCAGCTTAAGGTTGTCTATCGCCTTGAATGAAAGCTTCCCGTGATCGAGGTCTTTCCGGACAAACTCGCGAAGTTGATCGATAATCACCACATCCCCCTCCAGGGCGCTATGGGCACCTTCGGATTTCCGCGTCACGAAGCTCACATCGGTAGGGATAGCAGCGATCTGATCACCGTGGGAGGGGAGAAAGGCGTCCACGGCTTCCTTGTCGCGGATGCATCTTTGTATGCCGTCGTCGATGCGCGCGATTTCCTTCTGCAAGTCTTCCTGGAGATCGTTGAACCGAGTTGTGAAGGTGAGGTTGCTCACATCGATGCGGACGCCCGGTACGACCTGCTGCTGCTGTTGAGGTTGTTGCTGCTGCTGCTGGAGGTTTGGCTGAGCTGAGGTTGGAGTGAAACCACCGCTGCACACCCAAGATTAGTCAACGTCGGGAATAGATATCGGGAGGGAGGCATACAATAGCCCGCCACCTTGAGGCTGTTGCTGCTGCTGTTGTTGTGTATTGAGGCCGAAAAGACCTGTTCCTTGCTGTTGAGGCTGCGCAGCTGCGCTGGCACCGAATAGGGAGCCCATCTGCTGCGGTTGCTGTTGCTGTGTGTTGGCGGCCGTATTTCCAAAAAGCCCTCCTCCTGTTCCTGTGCTCTGGCCCAGGCCGAACAGTCCTCCTCCCTGTTGTTGCTGCTGCTGGGGTTGGTTTGTCGCTGTCTGGCCAAACAGACTGGTGCCTGTTCCTGTTCCGATTTGCAGCTGCGGTTGTTGTGTCGCGGTCTGGGTGTTGGAGAATCCTCCGAACAAACCTCCACTCTGTTGTTGGGGCTGGGAGTTCGTGGTCGTGTTGCCGAACAGGGAACCGGTGTTCTGGGGCTGAGAAGTCGCCGCGCCAAACAAAGACGTAGACTGTGCGGGCTGGGATGCCATGTTGCCAAAGAGTCCGCCAGCTGGGGCTTGCGATGTACTGGTACCTCCGCTACGGGTGGAATATGCAAGTTAGCCACAATGTCTTTGGAGGGAATGCGATTGCTTTGCTGCGCCAGGTCTTTGTTTGGAGATGAGATAACAACGAATGCGGCCCGGTTACGTACAAAAGATTGGCGTTGCCTGTATTGATACTTAAGCCGCCGGGACCGCTTGCAGACCGTGTGAGAGACATTGTCGCAAGACGGGGCAGCTGCTGCAGTTGGGCCGCGAGTCGCGAATTGTAGCCCTAGCAGGGCGGTTGGTGGATCGGGTTTTCGTTTGCTGGCGCTTTTTCGATGTCTTCCATCAAAGCATTACCAGGATGAAGGTTCAAAATCCGATGACAGGATTGGACGCCAAGGTTGTTCTGTAAACTTTTAATGGGGCTCTTCTGCACGGGAATCCACATGCACCGTTTGGCGCGTCAGGGTGGTGGTCCTGCAGAGGCTGCTGAGAAGACGCGCCTTGACCGCCTGCCTAAATCAGCCGCCAAACGGGCATTACATAATCAATTGCCGACCTCACCTTAGAGAGCTTGGAGCTTTCAGGGACGAAAACGCAACATCAAACAAGGCAATAACATCCCAACACAACCCATTTAACACACAATTACAACCCCATTTATCAGCCCAAAATGGATATTGACGAAGACGACGATTTTTATGCGCCCGAGGAGCCTCAAGCCGCACCAGCGCAAGCTGCAGCCACAGGCGCACCCGAAGCGACAGCAACTGCCACTACCCCTTCTGCGCCCTCTGCGCCCACAAAGACAGACCCAAATGAAGAGTTAGAAGAGGGAGAGGAGGAGGATGAGGGGGGCGAAATGGACGAAGATGATGACTCTGTGAGTACATTATCCCTGTCGCGATCCTGCCCATCTATTTATTATTATTGCTGTTATCCCTCTGAAACTGACACATATCTTCTTTTTCCAGGATGTTGACATCATCATCGATCGCAAAGATGGCTCAACCGCCCCTCCTCCACAGTACGATGAAGCCCCGCCCCTCCGTCACCAATAAGTAAATCACACTAACAAAATTCCTCTCTCTTCAACAGGCAGTCCCGATACAGTGAAATAAGAAATATTCCACAACGGTCAACAGCAAACGAGACCTCTGTCAAGGTTGCCCCGGCCAAGAAGGAGGACCAGAAGCCAGCAGGAACGGATCTGCCGCCCGTATCGACCTCAAAGATCAATGTTAATGCCATACCCATACATAAACCGACGGGCAAGCCTATAACGCAGGTTAACATCGACGAAGGTCAGCTTTATTCCCCGTCCTCCCGTCCCTTTTAGCATGCTTCATGACAACACAGTCCGCTGACATTATGCCATCTACCCATGTACAGACCTCGCCGAGCACGACAAGCCCTGGAGAAAACCAGGTACTGATCTTTCCGACTACTTCAACTACGGCTTCGACGAGTTCACATGGACACTATATGCTCAGAAACAAGAAGCCCTCCGCGGCGAATACAGCCAGGAAGCCATGGCCCAGAATAATAAGAAGATGATGGAGGAAATGACCAACATGATGATGATGGGTGGCATGATGCCTGGCCTTCCTGGTGCGCCGGGTGGTGGCCCTTCTGGTGCCGCACCAGGCCCACAGATGCCTGGCATGGAGGGTATTCCGCCCGAGATACAGGCCATGATGCAGCAGATGATCGCCAGCGGCATGGATCCTAGTCAGATGGACCCAAGCACCATGTCGGCCATGTACTCGGGGATGCAAAATTCAGGTGGTGCTGGTGGACAGGGAGGCCAAGGGGGGCAGGGACAGAACTTCGGTTCTGGGTTCGGCGGGAATCAGGGCCAAGGGTATGGGGGGTACGATCAATCCATGGGCGGTGGTGGTGGACCTGCTGGAGGGCGAGGCGGCCGTGGCCGTGGCCGAAGGTGGTAGATGGTAGGCAGTTGACCTTGACGCTAGAAGTCCAGATTCTTGGACCTGTTATATATATGATACCTCTCCGAAAACTTGGTTGCTTGACGTGAATTATAAGTCTCACATATTAAATGGCTGTCGGGCGGATAGTGAAAGTGAATTTCTCATCGTCGGAAAGGTTCAGGCTAGTGGGCGATCTTTGTTCTCAATGAAGGTGATATATCGGTCACGTATTTTATGTCTCTGGTGTGGGGATGAGACAGGAAAATCGAAGACTAATCACAGCTGGTATGCGATTTACGGACACGGGTGTGGAGAGAATCCTGTTCTGTGCAAGGTAACATTCGGTATGTGATGTTGGAGCTTTCATCATCTCCGAGATGATTCTCGCAATATGGATTTGATTTTCCAAAGAGAAGCAAGGCTGGTTGGTATTTGCAAAAGGGCTTTCTACTACTTGGCTCACAGCTATGGGAAAACTATTATCAATCAGGGTGTGCGAAGGTTTACTTTTCCTCGGCGCTACAATCAATATCTATATGTTTTCAGGTTCACTCCTATAAATTCGCAATGCCCACAATCATATGCAGACTTCATGGACAGATCTCAAACTAAAAATAGTCTTTCAGGACACAGTGATGGGCAAAGACAAAGTCATCAAAGATTATTGGAGAAGTATACTATTCCTCAGTGCAACATCCGTCAGCGAGCTAAGTGGTTCATCGACATGAGTTTGAAATCATTCTAAAGTTGACCTCTACTCAGCCTCCTCTGGCTATGTTGACCTCGATCGTAGGAAGTGCTGCGGATTTATATATGGGATTATGGGCCTGGCTCGTTGCTACATAGGTACTCTAAGATAAGCAAGGCAACCTATAAAGCAGATTTATCTTGAACTGCCGCCAAGTGCGCGTCTCTTTGGTTACTATAAGTAGAATGCGCCATCACCTCTTCCCATCCGGTCATTGTAACCTAAATAAACCCATCTCGATGCTCATATACAAGTAATAAACTTGGTGGGGTTTCATCGTCCATATCTTAGCTGTGTGTGCTTGATAAAATATCCACGACATCCCGACGCAGCTAGTGGTGACCCGTCGATGCTTATCGGCTCCGGCCAACTTGATTTCAGCATTTCATGTTTAGTATTGGGGAGTCCTCCTTCGGATACGGAGACACCGGCGGCAACACTACATACAGACCGAGAACCATACCAACCGGCATTTAATCGACCAAGGCTTTCCAATGACGGAGGTTGGAATCCTCGAGAAAGCCAAGGGAGGGCAAATAGCTCCTTGTAACTGGTATAGTGTCATGTTTTTGAGATTCTTTAGTTATTTCCACAAACGTTTGAACATGTCGAGATACACGTGGTGTATGTTCTGTATTATTTCTTTACGAGGTAGCCAAGATATGGATTCTCCAGCTATCCCTTGATAGTAATATTTGATAATAACAACTTCTTAACAACATTTCCGTCTTATTTTCAACGTTCGTTTTCTGCATTCTTCAAAGACAATCAATTATTCGCACCGTCAAGACGAAGCCTACTCTTGAAATATTTATCTTGGCTGGTGAAAGTCTATAAGTGATGGCTATTTAAACTACCACGTCTATACCCGGCGAGGTGATCAAGAAAGAAGGGTGGAAAGCTATCGGGAAGTCAAAGCCCTCAGACTTTATAGACCTTTGTTACCTTTCGATTACAGTTACGCTGCTAAGCTCCTGAAACAAGTATACGACATTGCTATTCGAGATCCGCAAAGCTAAAACGGATATCCAAGTAAAGTAAACTCTCAACCGAGGCCGAATGAATATATATATTCAAACCTGGCCCACCATCTATTATAACTTGACCTTGAGGCAGCGGAGAGAATATTCCCCTGTTTCCATAGGAAGAAATAGGGGTTTCAATTGAAAAGGCCTAAATCGAGCGAATGGAACGGGCTAGGTAATTATCACAACTATTTTTTCGACAAAGGGCTCAAATGGAGAACAATGATTACGACTAACAAACTTGAACGGCAAAATTCCAGCACTCTATACTTCAGAAATAATGCAGCATCCAAATGCAAAAAGAATAAAGTTGCCGATAATGAATCTGAAAAGGTTCATATCAGGCTTCCTCATATAATACGGGTTAAACTATATTCGTTGTGCATAGCAAGAAAAAACATTCCAAGTTTCGAGTCAATTTGTCTATCCATTATTCAGTATACGCAATTGGAATAGTTGAAATGCCCCTGGAGGAATTTATTGCCCTCGTGACAAGTAGTTCGCAGCTTGAAAACATGGAAGTAAACATGCCCCTGGACAGCAAAAGTATCAGATGACGTCTGTTTCCGACGCCCGGATGACCAACAATGCAAGGCCCAATTGGCCAATTATATGCCTGCAACATGTACGTTCTTGGAAGGCGCACGGGCCATTTGACTTTGCCTTGATGGTGCCCGATGCCACTTCGTTCCAACGTCCATTCTCCGCTTCGGAGCCAGGGGCTAAAGGGTCTTAGGCAAGCTTGCCTCGTAAGAACGGTTTGGCCTGTGACGCATTGGGTGGATTTTGGGTATTTAGCGCAGGTTGCAATGATCCAAAGCCCTCATGACATTCTTGCTCGCTAGCATTGTTCTCTCCTTTCGAGAAATGTGCGTTGGATGATGTGAGGAGATGAGATGCCCGGTATGGATGAATGTCACCGTTTCCAGTCGCCACCCTCCCCTGAGTAAATAGCTATGTGTCACGCTCACAGTGATTGCAGAACAACATGGGAGAAATATCTGAGACGAAAGAATACCCAAGGATCTGGAAGATCGATTCAAAACTCGACACAGAACCTTGGGATTCGCTGCTTCGCTCTGATTCGGCCGCTGACATGTTCGGATGAATCGTCTATTGTCGACTTCCAATCGCGTTCTTCGGCAGTGAATGGTGACGACCCTGCATGGCAGCGGGTTAGGTAGATTTAGGTTCATTATGGGCCCAAGGGCTTAGAGCAATGACGAATGAGAACCCCCACGTGGGTCAACTGGACCCTCGACTCGGCCTCTTGCATCACTGTGGTGGGGTTCCTTTTCAACGGCGCGTACCTGTGCTACCCCTCACTATCCGCTCTCAAGAACAGAGGTGGATACCCGGACGGACGTGGCACAACCGGGAGAATTGCAGAAACTAAAGTTGAGGTGAAGTGTATGTTGGAAAGAGATAGAGAACGGCCGAAAAATAGCTTGTTGCCACCAGAATATTGGGGATTCAAAGATAGGTAGATTTGTAGATGCAGCCTGTATGTATTTGGTGCCGAAAACGGAACGGTTGCCAGTGTGGCACGCAGCAACTTGGGTGTCGACGGCTGCCAAGACATTCCTGTCGATTCAGTGGGGTGGGTAAACACCAAACACTATACTGGATCCATCACCTCCTGCCCGCCCCTCCGATGGCACCCTTGACCGTGATCTTTTCTTCCTCGCTTCCGCAACTTAAATAGATGCCCCCCTCCAGGATTTGTCTTTGCTTAGTGCTAACCATCGTTAATCCGTCCATCTCCCGCGCATGAAGAAAGAGTGACTCTCTCAGCGACCTCAGAAGGATACATCCATTCTTCGATTCTACCACTGCCAAAGACGAACGAACCACAACCCAACTCGAGATTGTCTAAGATGGCCATCCTCGCCGCTGCAACAACACAGCCGGGCACGGCTCTCCGGCAAAAATCCTCCCGACAGATCTCCCCTCTCGTCCTCCTAGGCCCGCTCTTGAGCCATGCGTTGCGATTCCAACAAGTACTCAGCTCGGCAACCTGCCTCCTCTTTCTCCGCACCTACTTCGCTGCAAGGGTCATCGCAACAGCTCTCTTGCTAGCTAGTCGAGTGATCGCCTTCCGCGCCTTTATAACCTCCAGGTTTTTCGCAGTCGGGATTACCGGATTGTCACAGCGTTGGTTAAGGTCATTCTGGAGCTCGAGCCGGTCAAGGCGCTTCAGGAAGAATCTCGAAAGGGAGCTTTACTACCTATTTCTGGGGCCCCTCGGCAATGCGCTATTTCTCATGGTGTTCTGGCCTGGCTGGCTTCTTCTTGCGGTTATCATAAGAGCAGTCTGGCCATGAACTTTGATAAATGAGTGTGAGTCAACAAAATACACCGAAGAAAACCCTGTGGGAATTAAAGGCTCACATTTTGACCAGGACACTCAATACCCAATACCCCCTTGCATTCAACCCCGAGGGCCGATGCTTGGACATGTCTTGCATGTCAGAACCAAACAAGCAACCGTCCGCTATGGACATCTGTCGCAATACCATCTCAGCCCGAGAAGAAGAAGGCATTGCCGCCGGGATCACGCCTGATCTCGGCCTGATAATCCTTCTCCGGGTCGAACTCCTGCCAAACACTGGCCGGGTAGATATGCTTGTTTCGCTGATACCACCGGCGGTCGACTACCTTGGTAAAGGTGGGATCATCGGAAGCTCCCTCTAGGGTGCGAATGTCCGTCAAGATCTTGCTGGTGGGTTGGCCAGGAGTGGACAGCGGCTCCGATAGAGCAGTTTCAGTGCTAGCATCCACCAATGGGGCCTCGGCGCTGT
>Ga0247781_1000431_pt1 | contig 12907 bp, 2 predicted proteins | sample UWRJL184509B5_FD_179922 | JGI IMG/M metagenome (GOLD analysis project Ga0247781, IMG submission 179922) | Plant litter microbial communities from Arlington Agricultural Research Station in Wisconsin, United States - UWRJ-L184-509B-5 | ecosystem: Environmental > Terrestrial > Plant litter >...
TATGTTATAAGCTATCTGCGCTGTTAGTAATAGTTTAAACTAATTATCTTATTTAAAGTTAACGTAAGTTTAAAAATACGTTATAAGTATCTAGTTAACTTACTCTGTTTAACTATCTGTTTATAAGTGGAATGCTGTTAAAAGTTTACTTTTTACACCTATTTTTTATATCAGTCCTTATTAGAATTTTAACACGATTAGCTTATCTTAATCCGTAATAACGTTATTTGGTTAAAGGTGTTATAAAACTACCTTTTTCTTAAAGATATAAATAAGTTACTTTACGGTTATGTTCTTTAAGGTTAGTAGAAAATAAGCCTACTTTATTAATTTATTAACCACTATAAGGATTTAGTTATAGGTGACTCCTGTAATAGGGTCCTTAAACTTTAAAATCCTAGTAATAAAGTTAAGTGAGATGGAACTTTATAATACCTGTGGTATAAGGAGTGGTTTAAGGAGCTTATAAGGCTTATAACGCCGATTCTGCTTTTAGTAGCAGATATTATAGTTATTAACCACTTCCTTAACTAACTTTTTTATTCCTGGGAAGGTATACACTTATTAGGCTTGTGTAAGAGTTTTAACCCGGCCTATATATCCTTTAAGTTAAGACTTATAAATCTATTAGATATACTCCTTTTATTTACCTAGGTTGTGAATATACGGTTTCTCTTAGTATTAGAGCCTTACTCTTAATTTAAGTGTGCCGTTTACACCTTTTAACAGCTATTCTAGCTAATAACCAGTTTTATTATAGTTTAAGTGCTTTAAGCACTCTTTTTTATAATCTTATATATACCTTAAGAAGTCTCCTAAAGGGCACTTATATTTATAAGTCCCTTTTATTAACCTTTTTACTTAAAAGTCCTATTATTACTAATAGATATTATACTTTATTTATAAGTTTATATAAACGTTAATGGTTTATTTTAATATTTAGTTATCTAACATTTATAGTATATACTTTAACGTACCGTTTTTAGCTTTATTAAATATAGTGACAGGGATTAAAACCAGGTTAGCATCCTTATAGTCCTGTCTCTAATTAAGAGTATTGGCTTACCTGTTATCTTTTCCTTTAATATAGTAAATCTAAAAGTGGAACAGGGCTATTAATTTAACCCACTATGCTTACTGTAGACTGAGTTCCTTTATTAGGAAGTATTAGAGGTTATTATGGTCTGAAAAGACCTAGACCGGTTCTTTTATACTACTTAGATACAGTGCCCACTTAATAAAGTATTAAATAATCGCTATTAGTTTTTTATTATAAATTAGATATTGTAAAGCTAGGCTGTAGATTTCTTTTAATAAGAAGGTAATTAAGTGGCGTTTTCTATTATCTTAAACTTAATTAAGTTCTTTACCGATTACAAATTCTAAAGAGTCTGTTTCAACTTAAAAAGGCTTTAAGAAATCAGGGAGGGCTAGGACTGGTGTTATAATAAAGGTGTACTTAAGGTCTTTAAACACCTTTTATTATCTATTAGTCCACTTAAATGGTTTACCCTCTCTTATAAGCTTATGCAATAGTTTTATAATCTTTATAAAGTACTTAATAAAGTATTAATAAAAGTTTATAAAGTTAATAAAGGCTTATAACTCTTTTTAATTCTTTAGAGTAGGCCAGTCCTTAACTGCCTTTACTTTCTCCGCTTACATTTTAAGCTTTCTAAGGGTTACTTTAAACCTTAAGTAATTTAGTTCCTAAATATAAAAGTGGCTTTTTTCCAGGTTTATTATCAGCTTTACTTTTTTAAAAGCTGTTAAAACCTGTCGTATATATTTTTAATGTTCTTTTAAAGTTTTAGAGTAAATTAAAACGTTATCTAAATACATAAAGATAAACTTGTTAAAGAAGGGGTAAAGAACACTATTAATAAGGCCTTAGAAGGTTATAGGGGCGTTTATTAATCTTATTAATATAATATAATACTGGTAATACCCGTTATAAATCTAAAAGGCCGTCTTATGTTCGTCCTCTTCCTTCACTTTAACGTGGTTAAATCCTATAGGGAAATTAAGGCTAGAGAACTAATTTACTTTAATAATCTATTCTCACATTTTTATAATAAGTGGTAATAAGTAACGGTTTTTAATTATATCTTCGTTTAACGTTTAATAATTAATAACTATACGTAACTTATTATCTCCCTTCCTTAGGATAAACAGCATTAGGTACCCTGCTGGGAACTGGGACTTTATAATAAACCCGTTTTTCAGGTTCTTATTAACGTACTCCCTTAAAGCCTTTACCTGTTAAGGGTTTAAGTAGTAAGGTTAAAAGTTACAGAGCTTTACTCCCAGCTTTAGCTTAATTTCGTAGTCTTATAATCTGTAATCTAATAATCGTAATATCTTTTTTCAAAATAAAGTAAACTTCCTATACTTTATTAATACCTTAAATAAATTAACTTCTTTACTTATCTGTAAATTAGCTTTTAACTTCTTTTTACCTTTTAAATTGTCATTTAAGTAATACGGTAAACCTTCTAATCCTTTAACTGTCTTAGTAAACCTAACTTAAATTATACTTAATTTTAAGGGTTTAGTGTGCTTTTAAGTATTTTATACATCTTTAGAATAATTTAATATCTTTTTAGCTTTCTCTAAACAGTAATTATAACTAGGGGATTTATTAAAAGTAAAGTGGCCACTCCTTTAGTTAATTATAAGGTTATACTTTTCCAGCTAGGGTAGACTTAGGATTATATTATAACCTGTAACTAATATAACGTTAAAGTCTACTTATTATTTATCCTTATCCACTTTAATTAGGAGTGGTGAGTAATAGGTAACTTTATTATTATTATACTAATACAGGCCTCCTTCCCCATTTTAAATAGGAATAGCCTTTTTATACTCTTTATTAGAGAGTTTCCTTTAGTTAACTAATAAAAGGTGTACTAAGTTAGAAGCACTCCCATTATTAATTACTACTCTTACCCTAAATAGCCTCCCTTTTTTATTTATTATATTAACATTAATAAAATAATACTTATACTCTTTTAACATCTAAGTTATAATAATCGTCTATCCTTAAGGTCTTATCTAGCCTAACCTTTAAATACCTCTTTTTCTTCTTAAGGTTTTTACTAACTAATAAACTACTAGTTTCTAACCCTTTTAAAGGGCCTGTAACCCTTTCCTAGTTCCTTTTAGAAAAATAAGTAACTTTAATAAACCTAATAATTAACCTTTCTTAAGTTTTCACATTTTAATATCCAGTTAACTTTAAATAGTTTAATATTCCTAAAGTCTTTAATAAGTTAATAATATACTCTGTAAGACTGGATTACAGTAATATCTTTTTACTCTTAAATCTGTTAGTAATCCTCCCATTTCTACCATTCTTTAACTTTTTTATTAAGGTGTAATAAGCACGTTATAACTAAGTAGTTATTAAATACCCCTCCTTACCAGCACGTAACAGGAGCCTAATTAATTACAGTAACCTTTTACTTATCACCAGATTCTTTTATTAAGGAGTAGGAGACTTAGTAATAAACCAGTTCTAACTTTACCTTAATAATAGTGTAATCCCACTTCTATACGCTGGGGAAATAATTATAAAGAGCCTTAAGTCTATAATACCAGTTAAAAGTGTAGTTATTATATACGTAATTAATCTACAGTATATCCTTATAACTGGGATAGTTAACGTTAATTACAGGTGTTACAGTTATAAAGTACAGGACAGGGGAAGTGGCACCTTATTCTTTTTCTTCTTCCACTTACCTTTATATACGTTATTTCTCCTAAACCTCTTTTTAAAACTCAGGTAACAGTAACCTAACTTATTCTTCCACGAAATATCCTTCTTTAATAAATCGGTATTTAAGTTAATTAATAAAGTAAACTCTATTATAAAGTTATAACCTAATCTTTATTACTTTATCTTTAAACATTACAGTAAAACCTTTAACCTGTAAGTCCTCCACTTTATCCACTAACCCTTAATATTTCTCCTTTAACTCCTAGACTCTCTACTAATATACTTACTTAATACCTTCTTAAGGGACCCTTAAGGTACCAGTTTAAGGCACACCAGCTTTAATACAAGGTAGTTATCTAAACTATCCTTCTTTTAAAAAGGTAAGGGTGTTAATCCACTTAACGTAATTAAAGTATTTAAGGGTTTTAAGGGGTATTATTAAAAAGAACTTTTATTTCTTTAATTTAATTCTCTTAACTTATTCTCTTTTACCTTTTAAAACTTACTTTACCGTTTAAGTGGCCTAAAGGGCTAATTTTTCAACTCCTTTTACCATCTTAATAATTTTTAAGTTAGGGTCTTTCCTAAACTTCTTTAATTCCTGGGCTTACAGGGTAAGGTTTTTAAAACCTGTAATAACTAACTAGAACATTTCTTCTTAAAGTTAATCTTTTATAACCTACACCTTTAATAATTCTAAGTTTCCACCTTAAAGTCAGTCTATTATAACCTACACCTTTATAGCTAACTCTTCTAAGACACCCTTAAGGACTAGGTATATTATATCTTAAGGTTCTTCCTTTTCTTCTTCCTCGTCTCTTATATTACATTTATTTATTTAAGTGTAATCTTCTTTATTACCTATTATCCTAATATAAACGTCTCTTAAGTTAAACTTAATATACTTCCCTCCTTCCAAAACAGGTTTCTAACTAACTTATTTTAATAACAGGCATTACTATATTATATATCCTTTCTTATTACAGTTAAAACATTAGACTTATAACAGGTCTTTAAACTACTTTTACTATTATTATCTTTAAGGTTTATCGTAATTAGGCTAATTTTAACAATTTATTATACTAATATCTATTAACCCAGGGTGGTAACCTGTTACAGTTAATTAATTCCCCTTCTTTAATTTACTTAACTAATAGGGGGTCCGTTCCTTCTAATAGTTTTTTTAATAATAGTAATTATAATACTAGTTATCAGCCTTAATAGCTATCTTAACTAGCTTTTAAAGGTGATCTGGTCGGTCTTTTTAATAAAGGTCTCCAGTGACGTGCTCCTTTAAACCACTTTAAAACAGCATTATTAAGGCCTCTTAACTAAACTTAATCTTTATTACCTTTAACTTAAAACGGGTAAAGAACTTAAAGACTAAGGATATTTACCTTAAGGCTATAAGGCGTTATTTAGCCCACCTAGGAGCGTCCAGCTCTTTAAATTCGGTCCGAAGCTGGTTAATAAACATATTAAAGTTATTAAAAAGGGCCTAAATCTTAAGGGCCTCTTTTTATACTCTATTTATAAAAAGATTATTAATTATCTTTATATAAGGTTTATATTAGTAAACGGTTACTCTATCTAGTAAGGCTCTAGTAAACCTAACCTTTCCTTCTTCTTTAAAGAACTACTTATTATAATAAGTAATATAACTTTAAAGCTAAGTTATCTAAGACTCCAATTATATAAAGTCTCCCTTAAAACATAATAATAAGGGGAGCTTTACTCGTTTCTTTTACAAACCCCTAAGGTCGTTATTCTCTAATTTAACAACATTAAGTTAAGCTTAAAGTTTCTTAATAAAACTAATATAACTTTTAATATCTTTTAGGAAGGCCTTATTAAGTTCCTTAACCAGTCCCTACTAATTAAGGTTTAAATCTTTAAAGCGTGTAACTAATTTGTTAATAATGGGGAGTTAAGGTTAAGTTTACACCTTTTTAATCTCCTTACCTTTTCTAAAAGTTAATATGTTAATAAGAGAGAGGTAATATCTGGGAATTTAATAAACAGCGTTTAAAACTGTCACATTAATATTATATTATAACCTACACTTAACACAGGCTTTAAAAAGACTGGTATAAGTTAAAACAGAATATATAACAGGACGCTAACAGGTAAGAGGCGTTTTAAAGACGGCTTATTAAGCTAACACTCTTAAATAAGGGGTTTAATATCACTATAAATTGTCATTACTATAATATATAAAGGTGAGTTTAAACAGTAAGATATAAATAAATAATTAAATACTAACGTAAGGAACCAGAGTCCCTTACAGAGGTTATAGGCATAACTATAGCTATTTATACTAACTAGCTAGGAGGTACTTTATACCTTACTTATAATGTCGTAAGTGCTTGTTATATAAGCACTTTACACTGCATAAGCGTTTTGCTTATAAGGTTTCTCCTGCTCACAGTGCAAGCACTCAGCATGCTGCAAGCAGCACCTTATTAGTCGTAGGGGCTTCGGGTCTTTACACCCCTGGCCCAGTGCGTCCGGACGGTGTACGCTATCTTTCTGCACTGTTCCTTCTACGGGGGATTCGTCGGGCCGCTCCGGCCCAAGTGACGGCCTGCAGGGTTGTCACAGTTAAATTTAAGGGAAATTAAAGTTAAAGTATTTTTCTTTTAAACAATTTAAGTGTTTTAAAACTTAATTATAACTTTAATAAGTCTAGTTTCCGAATATAAACTAAATATAAGATAGATGTCCCAGATATAGCTTGCTAATTCTTTATATAATAAAGGCCTGATTTATAATCTGTATAGCTATAAGTGCCTTAATTAAATATAATACACTTATATCTACACCTTTAAACCTAATTAATAAGTCCTATACATTAATATAACTAGCTAGCCTTAACAGTATTGTAAGCAGAAATCCGTTCTTATCTTTAGTAAGTTCCGTAATATCGTTAAGTAAAAGCTACTAAGCTAAGAGAAGTAAGCACTTATATAGCTAGCAGCGTATAAGCTATCAGATAATATATAGCTCTTAGACCAAAACTTAACTAGCTAGATTAATAAGAACTAGGCTATAAAGGGCAGTTAATTAAAGCTAAGAAACTAATTACATTTAACAGCGTAAGAAGCGTCTGCCTCCTGATTTAGTAAATAGTTACCCTCTGCCTAAGTTATAGGTAGAATATTATTATGTTAAAGCGATCGATTTAGCTATAGATTATAAAAAGTAATTATAATGTAGAGATAAAGCGAAGAGAGCTTTTAAAAGCAGAAAACTGTTAACTTCACCTTATTAAAATGACGAGATGATAAAGTGTATATATAAGTGTAAGGTTAAGGGGGTGTTATTCCTGTAGGGCTTTAATTCTAAGCATCCTAATAAGCCTTCTTTAAGTCTTATAAATTTCTTAATTAGTTAAAGTATATAGTTATAATATCCCCCTTACTGGAGTGCTGCAGTGGATTATTAGATTAGATTACAGTAGTACCCTTTTAAATAGCAAAACGCAGTACTATATTTCCTGGCAGTTATTATTAAGCTGATACTTTCACTTCGGTAGTATTACCTTCTTTATAAAGAAGAAGTTGAAACTAGATAATTTATATTTAGTAAAGCGTCCTATTATAAGTAATTTAAGTAAAGAAAGGGATAAGGATATCTTAAAGCTAATCCGTTAAGTGAAAGAGAATAATAAACCCAACATTACAATTACTAAGTCTATAAGGATAAAAAATATAACATTGGAAATTAACGTGTTTAAATTAATATTAGCTACCTAAGCATCACTTTAGAGGAAATATAAATAACTATATAAGTTAAAGTTTAGTAATAGTAAGTACTTTACTGTAATAGAGATATGTAATAACTTTTCACTAATAATAATAAAAAGGTTTTATAAATTAGATGTTAAGACACAGTTATAATCCATTTAGTAAATTCAGTATGAAAATTTCTTTTATATATAGGAACTTGTTTAGTTTAAGAATACGTTTTTAGCTAATTTTAAGCTTATGCCGCTGTTATTACATAAGTTAGCATATAGGAATCCCCTTTTTAATAAAATTAGATTAACATTAATATTAGGATAAGTTAGTTCTCTTTTAGTTAACTATTATATTATTACTAACATTAGTAAATACTTAATGGAATTTCTTATTTAGAGAAGAATAAGCTTAAGTATTAAGAACTTATATATTTAAATATATTAATTAATTATAAGGGTAATATAAAGATTTGTAAGTAGCTGTATCGACCGTTCTCTATTATATAGAACTAAGAAATCTCTAAGGAGTTATAAGGTAGTGATTAGCTCTTATACCCTTACGTATTATTAGGTATTAAGTTATATTATAATACAGTTAATATAAGGTTATAAAATTAAAAATAGTGCGGTAGGGGTTAATAATATAGACTGCTAGCCTTTAGATTCTCTCGCTTTTTACTTTCTTACAGATATAAATAAGTACGAAACAGCCGAATTGTTAAACGTAAGAGAGTATAACCCTAGCTTAGAAAAATAATATTAAGTTTTATTTAACATTTATTATTACAACTTCTATAGTATAGTAAACGCTTTTAAGGTCTTATATCCTTAGCAAATATATAATCAAACTAAGGAACTTAATATCCTGTATGATTTATCTAATTACATTATTAGACTCTTTTCACTTTAAGTTCTTTTTTATTTACTGTTAATATTTAAACTTATTTTTTATTACATTAACTTTTAACTTAAATAAGTTAAGTTAAAAGTAAATAAATTAAATATTAACTATAATCTTTATGAAGAAATCGCTTTAATTTCCAGCAGTAAGTGTAGAATAACTTAATATAATAACTAACTTTTATATATTAAAACTATACCTTATAGCTTTATTACAGCTTTAGCAATGTGAATAATTATAGCTTAAGGTAATAACAGTAAACATTAAAGATTATAATAATCTTTTTATAATCGAATTATTAACTGTCTAGTAATTAACTTAATTATAAGCTTATCGTATAAGTATTCTCACATCCACTATTACCTTGTAAACTATTTTAATTACCGTTTTATAGTGAAACCAGCTTAGTCTTTTAAACTATTTTACTGTTAAGAAAACATCTAAGGATTAAAGCTAATGTGAAAATCGGATGTATTTTCTATTATAATTTACTTAATAAGAATATATAGCTGCTTTAACGCCCTTTAAGCACGTAGCGGCAGTAGAATCTGACAGATCCAGTTTAACCCTTAGATCTCACGAAGCTTCTTTTAAGTCTTTCTTACTTTTAACTTATTAAATAATTAGATTATTAACGTAAAATATATCGCGTAATCCTAGGTATATTAGGAGAGAAGCATTATAAGAAATCCTGAAGTTATAATATTAAAACCTAAATGCCGCTTAGTTAATATAATTTTAATTACTCGTTTCCTAATCACATATTAGATAAATCTCCATTCTTCGTTTCTATAACTGTAAGTTATTTATATAATAAAACTGGGAGGGGAGAATATTATAATGGTAAAAGGGGTAATAGTTTTAAAACTGTAATGTTAAATCAGGGTAAAAGTCGTTTCCCTCTCTTCTTAAAAACACTTATAACTTTTATAATTTAATAAGTTTAAAAGAGCTGTAATATGGGAAAATTATCTTTAAGATACTTATTAAATATTCCTTCTATAAAATGATCTTTTTCAGTTATTAAATAAAAGGCTAGCGTTAATGATATATTATTTATAATCTCTATAAAAATACGTTTATAGTGATAGTATTAGGTAATATTACCTTAAGATATTATCACTCTAGTATTAGATCCAGTAACGTTTATCTAGTAATAAAAATGAAGTCGCAGTTAAAATTAACAGGAAATGCGTGTGCTTTCCCCTTTCACTTAATTACGTGGATTTCACCATTCCTAACATTAACAAATCTTTAAAAAGTTTTATAAAACATAAACTTATCATGTCTATACTTCTTATATATTTTATAACTCTCCTTATAAGTTATTTATAAAACCCTTAGTAAGATGGAGACTTAAGCGAGCTAACTATTATAATAATAAAGCTTAATAACGTTAAGAGTAGCGTTATTAGACTTAAGCGCTAACTCCTATATAGATAAGCGAAGCTTAGTTAGTAAAAAAGGAAAATAGTTAAACTGTATAAGCTCCTTAACAGTCTGTAAGATAGTTATATTAATGATTCAGAATAACGTTTTAATAAGGTAGTTTAAAAGCTTACGAAAAAAAAGTAATAAGGTGGAAACTTAATAGTCCTCTTAAAACGGTACACTTTACTTATAGCTTTTTCACAAGCTAGACTACTTAAAATATATATAATATAGAAGTACAGCTAATCTTTTAAGTAACGGAAATATAAGCTTTACTTTATCGTAACTGCGTCTAAAAGTAGATACTAATTAGCTTAAAGTAGATAGAGATTAATATTACTATAGTAATATTACTTAATACCCTTTAAATTAGATTATAACTTCTTAAAATAAGTTTACAGAGTTTCCGTAGTAAATAATAATAAAAAGCTTAATAAGATTAGAAACTTAATCTTAAGAAATTATAGTAATAAGATAAATTATAAGGGAATAAGGCACTTCTTTATTCTAATACTTATATTACATTACTTTATAAGTAGTAATAGCTAGGAATAAGGCTGTTTATATAGGTAGGCCTAATTCTAAGCTTACTTAATATGTATAATATTCTTAACTGAGAATAAAGCTTACTTTATTAAAGGGCACTAGATATTAAGCCGAAATTAAGCCCTTTTAATTAATACATATAGTACCTAAAGGGTAAAAAATCGTGTTTATTATTAAAGAAGAGCTAACTGTAAAACATTAAAAGATTTTACCTTCTTAAATATATATTTAAGTATTATAACCGCGTATCTTAAATATTCTAATATTATATAGGTTTCCCTTATATATTAATTACGTTATTAAATCTCTTAAGTGAAAAGGTTAAAATTTATCTGCTTTTCTCCTCCTATAATATTTATTACGGTTTACAATTATAGTATAATACTACTTAACTCTTATTTTATATTAATATCTTCAGTTTCGGTAATAAATACAGAATAAACCTACTACTTTATATTATATAAAACAGTGTAACAGTGTTTAGGTTAAGCTAAGTCTGTTACTATTTACAGTCTCTCTTAAGTAAATATTTAACTTATAATAATAATTCTAAATTCTCCTTACATAATACCTTTATAACTATATTTATATATAAGGGCTTATTAGTTTCACACCCTAAGTATCAAACAGAGGCAGCTAATATCTCTAATAAGTAATCTAAGAATTTAAATATTTAAGCTTATCTTACCACTGTTATATCTTTTCAATACTTTACTTTACTCCTCTCTTAACTAATCTCCCCTCCTTACTATTTTACTCTTAATAAGAAACTCAAATTCATATCTAATATATATCTTTCTGTAAAGTTACTTATAAGATACCCTTTTCCTTTTTAAGAGACATACTAACCTAGCTAACGTAATATAATCCTTAGAAACTTTAATTATTATTACACTTACTCTTTCACAGAGACTTAAGACTAATTAGTAATAATTTAATAATATTAGTTTATGTTTAAGAATTAGGATATAATAATATATCCTCTAAAGCTTAAATTAATAAAAGATATTAATATAATATAAGAATCTCTAAATTTCCAAATGGCTCTAGGCATTCGCATAATAATCTTAATAACAAGGGATAACCTCGACATTAAGCTTACATTAGACAGTTCTTTATTAAGCTGGGAAAAAAAACGCTTTCTAATACTTAATTTACACTTACAGATAGGTAAACTGTAAGTAAGCCTACTTAAAGGAAACGTAATTACAGTTTAAGCTGTCACTTTTAAAGCCTTTAGCTTTAAGATGTTATCCGCATATTAAAGTTATAAAGATAGCCCCTTTCCACTTTATATAATAAGTTAAAATAGTACATATTTAAACTGTATATATATTAGAAGCGATCTGCTTTATTATTAAAGGAAATTAAATAATTACAGCGCTTCTAACTCTACTAATAAAGATTACCATTTACCACTTAAGATATAATACTTAAGTAGCCCTTTTACAGAGTCCTTTTATATGCCTTTTAAGACTTGACTTACGTGCTGAAAGCGCAGTAATTCCGATTCCGACTCCAACTCTGACTATGTGCTGCTAAAGATATGTAAAAAGAGCTTTAAAGGTGCAAAATATAATTATCGGTCACCTAACCAAGAAATAAGGTTACTTACAAAGCCTAACATTAAGGATATAATAATTATCGACTTAACTAGAGATAATTAATTATTTAAACAAGTTAAAGGAAGTAGTTAAAAGAGGTTAGTGTTATCTAGACTAACTGTAATATAGACTTTAATAATAACTTAATAATAATAAGGTATAGAGTATATAAAGTGTATAAAGTGCTCCTAATAATATATAAGTATTAAATTAAAATCGACGGATATTAAAAGCCTTAATAACTATAATAGTGTTTAAAGATAGATAATGTAATATAAATACTAAGGTAAGTCTTTTAAAAGCCCTTTCAATATTATTATAACAATAGTGGTATTATATAATGTGAACTATAATCTATTTTATAACTTAAGTTTAAAATACTAATTGATTATACTTTTAACTTAATCCTTATAATTAGAAAACTTAATACTAAATATTACCTTTATTAAGCTTATATCGATTAAGAGGTCTATAATCCTAACGTTACTACCTATAAGGAATATCTTTCTTTTAATAGCTTTTAAGTAACACTTCCTAATAATTTCTTATACTTTATTCTACCTTAATAATTAATTAAGGATATAGCTTTAATTTTTAAATACAGAAAGGTTAAGAGACTTAACGTATACTTTAACGATATCCTTTACATAAACAGTTATCTTTACGTAAGGACTAAACCTCTTACTTAAGAGAAGTGTAAGTATAATTAAGTTTATACCTTACATTACTTAGTAATGTAATATAGTATTATTATTACACCTTAATATAAAGCTAAGGTATAAGTAGATTATATTAAAAGCAGGCTGTTTTTATACTATCTAAGCCTTAATATAGTGGAGCGTAGTAACCTTAGATGCGGTATAAGCAGTGAAGGTGCATTTATAAGGCCTTAAGATAAAGGGAGTGCAGTTATAAGTACTAATAAGCTTTAAAGGGCTGCGTTTAATTAACCCCTTTATCTTGTTATA
>Ga0247781_1000432_pt1 | contig 12899 bp, 10 predicted proteins | sample UWRJL184509B5_FD_179922 | JGI IMG/M metagenome (GOLD analysis project Ga0247781, IMG submission 179922) | Plant litter microbial communities from Arlington Agricultural Research Station in Wisconsin, United States - UWRJ-L184-509B-5 | ecosystem: Environmental > Terrestrial > Plant litter >...
GAAGAGGTCGTGACAATGCGCCAGTGGCTGGCACAGGTATTGCGATGCGGCGCGCGGCAATGGGAGCTGCAGTTGGGTTTCGAAAATCCGAGCGCAGCAAACACCGGGGCGAGTTGCGGCGGTGAACGGCGACGACAAGTTCTTTGCGACGATGACAACAGAAGTGGCGTGAGCCGGTTTGCGACAGGAAGCTTGCCAGACCAGACCAGGGCTCGTTGGTGGTGGTAGTATCGGTGGTTGGTTGGTTGGTCACTCCGCTTTTTCGCTTATGGATTGCTCGTAAGCAGTAAAGTGGTGGGTTGGCTGGCAACAAATACAGGCTGAAGGTAGGGAACCTGTTCTAAACCCGTGATGAGATTCGTTACAGTACAGCACAATGCATGCATGCGCCCGTTCTGTATCTAGAGGATTGGCTGAGGTTTCTGCTTTTTCTCTCCCACATGCACGTTGATATGGAATGAATGAACGGTCCGTCCGTTCGTCTGTCCTGTCTTTTCACCCCACGTTTTACAAAATTTGGGTTATCGCGAAAGCAACACCTTTCAGTCAGGGGTTCGTTTTTGTCGACACCACTGGCAGGGCAACCGGAAATTCAGCGCCAAATGACGTCGGTTTCGATCGCAAAGCGCCGAGCCCACTTTGTGTGGTGGGTGAGAAAAGCGGGGTTTCTGGGGAACGGCCCGTGGTTTTGTTCTCTTTGTGTCTCTGCTGTCTTGTATGGGATTCAAAAACGGGTACGCAAAAAGGGGATACAAAACAATTGCGAGGATCGGATAAGCTTTATTATGGAATGTGACAATGACATTCCGACCAAGAGATTTCCTTCAGTTTTCTTCAGAGTGTTCTTCTCCCAAGATCCCAAGACAAATATCGGGGGGTTGGAGAGCCATCGGCCCCCACTTTAAATCCCTCAAGCGCCAAAAGTCAAGAGGCTGGACGCTGGGAGACTGGTGAGAGCTGTCTCGAATGCATCTCAGCCTGCGCTTCTGCAGGTACGGAACTGACATCTTCACATTCACCCAACGCAGGCAGGTATTGACCAAAAAAGGGGTCCAGATATCGTAGTTCAAGTCTTCGCTTCAAAATAATCGGGCTTAACTAAGAATCATAACGAACAATTCCGCGTTCTTTCGAATCCAACATTTAGAATCCTACAAAAAGATGCCCAAGAAAATCCGGTTGCCATTTTAAGAACCAAATCAACACACAAATCCATATCCAAAAATCCGTAATATCCAAGATCAAGGCGCATGATCATCAATAACATCCAGCGCATCAAAGTCTTTAATAACAGGGCCCAAACTATCCGTCTCCGAGTCCCCGTTTCTCCCCAACAACGGCCGGTCATACCGTCTACCACCTCCTCCCCCTCCCCCACGGACAGCGCTCAACGCGGCTCTGTCCTTCCCAGAGTTGCTCATAGCCGTCATAAAGCTCCGCTGGTCATCCATCATCTCATCCAGCACAAGAAATCCTCCATACCCGCCCGTTTGCGAGGTGTTCAGTGCCGGAAGTGTGTACTGGCCGGCCTGTGACTGCCCTTGTCCCTGTCCCGAGAGAGCATAAGTCTGCTCGTAACCCTGGTCTTGCGTCGACCAATGCTCGTGCTCTTCAACCCGGTCAATCTGCCTGGAAGATGCACCCCGAGCGACCTTGTTTTCTCTTGTCGAGCGTGCTTTCCTAGAGGTCGTGGATGGTGGCGACCGGACACTGCTGCCCGCGTCACTTTCAGAATACGACATTACACTGCCCGTGGTGCTAAACGTCGGATAGGCCCCGATGATGGATGGCGCTCGGCTGCTACTGCTGCGAACAGAACGGGCCGTCATGCCCGCCGGGGTGTGGTAACCGCTGTAACCCGTAATGGAACTTTGGCCGGCCACGCTCCTGGGAGCACGCGGTTTTTGGAAATGGTAACCACCGACTGGGCTGTTGCCTTCTTCGGCTGAGCTCTCCGTGCCGCTGTTAGTGGCACTGTTGCCGCTCCCATTCCACGAATGCTGGATAGCCCAGCAATGCGAGAGCTCATGTGCTGCCTCTCCCGCGTTATTGGCGTTTGCTCCTGCGTGTGGACCGTACGATGGGCCAGTTTTCCATGGCGGCATCTTTGCACCCTTGAGCCGTGGGGATAGGTGGTACGAGACCTCCTCACGGTATCGGACGTTGGGGGCATCCACGGAAACACTGGCCAGTGTCTGGAGGATGCCATAGATGAGGACCCAGCGCCCGCGCCGTGCTAAGGACGGATCGACCTCGCCAACGCGATCCGTCTTCTCGAATTTTCCAAAGGCGTCAATGAGATCCGAGTGCGTAAAGTCCGAGCCCAAGATGCAGATGTTGGTAGCCTCGGTGTAAGCCAGCTGAATTCGCCTCTCGACGGCTCCCGATCGGCCGGCGTTTTGGTTGCCTCCACCCGTATTACCCGCACCGGTGTTGGCATTCTTCTTGCTTGAAGACTTGGCTCCAAACATGCCGCCGGTTCCGCTCTCCTTCCTGCTTAGCGATGGAGCAGCATCGGGAGGCGGGGGAATCGATTCCGGCACCAGAGGATATGGGTGCGGGATATGCGGAAACCGGAGCTTGTTGTCAAACTCAATGAGCATATCCGTCAGGGGGAGCTCCTCCGTGTCGGCGTCGAACCCGCGGTTCCCGGTTTCGCTCACCATCATCCATTTCCGACCCGAGCGCGCCTCGGAGCCATCCCACACTATCTCTCGATTGACCAAATAGTCATACAGAGCAGCAAAGTCCCTTTGGAGTGCCTGGGCAATCGTCCTGGTCAACCACATGTCCTCGTCGCCATCCCCGCCACCATGGGCAATCCCGATGCTGTTGTCATGAGTTGCCAGTGGAGGCGGCGGCCATGTTCCAAATTCACGTGTGTAGTACTGCAGCAAAAACAATTGCAGTCTATCGGCAGCCGCTTTGGCCGGAGCTGGCGTGACGGGGCCGCTGGGATTCGCGACGGTGGCGACAGCAGCAGGCCACATGTCGCTGTACTGAAATGCCGCCAGACGTTCTTCGGCAGCCTGCACCCTCAGCTGCGTCTCGAGACATGCACGCTCAAGCAGTGCGCGAGTGATGGGGGTGACGTGCTTGAAGTCGGCACAGCCCTCAAGATGCGAATACATGCCTCCACAATGAAGAAAACTCTCATGCCAGCCCTCCTCCCACCGAACCCCGTTGCCCTCACTCCAGGCCAAGAGACTCACGGCAGTCTCTGCATCATTTCGGACGTCATCAATCCCACGTGCCGACAGATAGTTCAGTATCGTACCGACGTTGTCAGACTCCAGGGGCATGTACGATTCGAGACGCGCGTGCAGGTCGGCCAGCGCCTGGTAAAGAGACAGACCCACAAGAGATGCATGATACAGCAAGGCAAACACGTTTCGTGTAGTGATGTGGTGGCGCAGCTGGTCAGCCTTGGTCATGTTTGAAGGCGTCGCGAAATACATCTCATAGGAAATCTGCCCATCTGCCTCGCCAAGGCTTGCATCCTCGGAAATAGGGGGAGTCGGCTGACCCCCACGACTATAGCCACCGGCACCGGCACCACTATGTGGCCCGAGATACTGTTGTCCATAGTGTCCATGTCTCGGGAGCATTGGTGGCGCGCCGATGGGCGATGGCGGCATGTGGATGTCTTCCTCGGTGGAGCCCTCACGAAGGAGCGCGATGAGAAAACGAGACTCGGTGGCTTCAATGATGTGCGATGAAAGTCGAAACGAAGGGTTCGGACGAGGCGCCTGCCCTTTCTGGCCGAAGAAAACAAGAACGTCTCCGTTCGGATCCCAGAGCTCGGGGTCCTTCCGGAGTTTGTTCCATCTCTGGACAGGTCGGCCAGCCCCAATCCAACGTTTGATGGGTGGCATATGGGCAGCCGAAGGCAGGGCGGGGAGATGTGCAGAGGGCGGGGCCGACATGTATGAGCTTTGCTCTTCCCAAGGCGGGCCCATGTACTGGCTGGACGGTCCGCCTTGATACATGCCAGGGGAGGGTTCGGCGTCATAACCGTGACCTTGATTCCCATCGCCAGAGTAAACACTAGCGCCGTGAAGCGGCCTCACCGTCGCCGAGGACTGGGGCCTAAATTCCATGCCCCTTTCCCTTTCAATTTCTTGTTGTCGCTTGTCCTTCTTCTTGAATGCGAACGTTTTGGCCAACCCTTTTCGGACCCCGTCGCTCTTCTTATCCAGCATACTTCGGAGCCCAGACTTCTCAATTCCAGACACATCTTCCGTCTTGATAGCCGGCCTTCTCGCACGAGCGTAGGCGAAATCTTCCAGCGGTCTGTTAAAGTGCGGCGTTCCGGCGTCACGCCTCCCATCCACGCTCGATCCGCTCTGGCTGCCGCCGCTGCGGTCGCCGTAGTGAGGAATATCGTTGCGATAGTTGAGTACTTCTGGTTCCCTGGCGGGCTCCGAGAACTTGAGAAAACGGGCATTCGTGGTTCCTACCCCAGTGATATCCCTATCCCTCTCTCGCTCTCGCTCCCGCTCCCGCTCTTGGAACTGCCGAGCCACCGGCATCGTATTTACTGGGTACTCGTTGATGGTAACATTGTCGGAGCTGGTCGTGGATTTGGCTCGGCTCCGGAAAACGCCATTTTTTTCTCCAGCTTTTGTCTCGGTGATTTTCTTCCGCACGTATGCGCTGCGACCCGACATCTTGAGGCTTGGAAAAGTCTGGCAGGGTGCAGGGTGCAGGGTGCAGACCGTAGGTGTGAGGATGCGATAAGGTTAAGAAAAGGTGTCCCGGGTGCTATATGGTTATAACAACCTCTGACCGGTTGAGTTTCTACTTGATCAAGGCAACGGCGAATGCCCCTCGCCAATCTTGGGGAGAGAATAAGAAACGCGATATGTAGGAAATTCCCGCGTCAGAACTTTGCGATAACAGAATTATCGCGTGTGGCGTGTGGGGGCCGTTGTGCCTCGATTATGTCGTTGATGCCGCCAATAGTCCGGGCCTCGACAGCTGGCCCAGTTACCGTGGCGCTGGATCTTCTCGACTCGAAAAGGGCCGTTGGAAACCAGGTTCGGGAGTTGTTATGCAAGTGAAAACATACAAGGTCAATGCACAAGCATGGCGAGGATGCTTGTTCGCGGCGTCACTGTCAGAGAAATGCCGCGATGATATGATGTCGCAAGAGCCCAATGGAAAAGAAGCAATCCGAGTACCCTATTCCACATCGGCAGTCGAATGAGTGAATCCAAATTCTGAAGTTTGGCGTGCACCTGTCGTTTTGTGCTCGGCCAGCTGTTGGCTCAGGATTCGCTTCTTGGCGTCACGGTCCAGGAGACCTATGAGAGTCAAGGAGTGTGTTCGAGCCTTGTGTCGTCGATTCGTCCCGGTCTGGTGGTCTCAGGCTCGACTGTGAAGATGACTGTTTGCACTGTCGGTCTCAACACAGGATAATGAAAGCGAAAGAGGGAGAGAAGAAAAGAAAAGGCTCCCAAGAGTTATGGGACATAATCCTCAAGGGGGAAGACATGGAGGGATAAAGGGATAAAAAGGAACGGGCAAGTGTGATAATATCGGCATGGTAGGTCAGCACTTGCCTCTTCTCGCATGGTTATGGGATATTTGCCCTACACGACCCTACACCACACTTCAACCCTTGCTGCAGCTGTTCTTGCTTCTGCATGTTTCCCATGTCTCCTTCCATTGAGTGTGGGGCGTGAAGGGCAACAGTCTGGAGAGAAGAGAGGCAGATAACTCGGTGACTGTGGCGGCCTATCACGCAGTGTTGAACCTCTGGGCATCTTGTTCTGCTGGATGTTGCAACCAAGAGCCAGTGAAAGCCGTCCGCTCGGGTCCAATCTTATCGTACGGGAACTGTAGCCCGCATCCGACCCCACTCCGGGGGAACCGCCGTACCATGTCGACCGGTTTTTGACTTGGGATCAACTTTATTCAATAACTGCTCTCGTCAGCATCTACCTACATGGGATAATGTGTTTTTCGCGTCCTTTTTCTGAAAGGTTTTTATGTCCATTCCGGGTGAAAAGGCGAGTCCTGGAGGGGCTCAATGGAAAGGGGTCGTCAAGTCGGCAAGATAAGATCCTGGGGAAAGCACGGAGGGCACTGGACAGGCTCGGTCCTGGCGATGGAAGCCGCCTAGAACCCAAAGGTGCATCTCCATATGTAGGGAGTTTCCTCAAACAGAAACCCGTCCGCTTCTGGTTCAGTCCAGTGCTCCCTGACACTATTCACCTGTGATTTTCGACACTGGATTCTGGATCTGTAACCAGCGCTACATGTGCACTAGAGCGATGAGGTTGGGCTGCTAGCGTAATGCCCCTTCATCAAGCTTTGATGGACTCTGATCTCACCAAGATCGCTGCCGTATGGAGGGGAGAGTCTAGGCTTCTTGACCAGTTTTCGTGATGTCGTCTCATGGTCCTTCTTTGCCTTTGGTTGGTACGCGTCCCTGAGCGAGGAAGTAGCGAGTGGTGGGCTGCATGAAACTAAGCGACAATAAATCTATTTTGTGGGGCTGGAGCAACAGCGAGCAGGGGGTTACTGATAAGAGCTCTGGGCAATGCAAACCCCAGGGCAATCATATTGGGGGGACTTGCCTCTCTCGGCCATCAAACGGTTCGACGGTGGGAAATCGAGGGCGCAATTTGGGACTGTGGCTTTCGGTGTCAGCCCAAGACATGCACCTCGAAGGGGGAGCGGGACGCGACGTTCCAAACGTTCATGTTTGCCAGAGGCGGCCGTTGACAACCCGTTGGAGCTTGAAAGCTCTGCCGTGTCTCACGGCCGGCCTCGACGAGGCGCGCTGTCGGTGAAGCTCTGTTGGTTGCAGCCCGTTGTAGCACGGCGTGCTCCCCGTGCCAAAAACCATGGTTGACGATGGGCTCGTTGCAACCACCCGAAACTCGAGACATTCGACTTTGTCCCGGGACGAGCATCGTGATGATTGCGTATCCATTGGTACTGTAGATGTGTGTGTGATTTGAGTCAACTCCAATCATGAGGGCCATGGACTCGATTCGACCCCCACTCGAAATCGGCAACGCACTCAGCCCAAATGCTACAAGGGCTGGAATCCCTCACAGCACTATTTTGTTCCTCTGTAAACTATTTCTTGCGCTAGCACAGATCAGTTCATAACCGGAAATATTTGGCAGACATTCATTAAATACGGAACAAGAAGGTCTTGTAATAATTTATTGGGAAGATCATTGATCACGGCTCGGCATTGGCGGAAAGCTCGAGTCAATTGAGGCCGAGATTGCGCCAGATATGCAGTATGGGGTATATTCCGAATGCTTCCTTCCCAAGGAGGTGTTGCGCCTAAGAAAAGCATCGTCAATGGCAAGGTACGGAGTAACACACCACCAGTCACTTTCAACCTTTTGCGTCCCTTGGTTCGGTTTTTTACTACAGAACAGGTAGCAAAAGGTCGTGCGTTATTGAAGGTTTCCCAAGGCCAGGATCATATGCAAGGGACATGCAGATGGCCGCAGGGAACAACGCGAGGGTGGACGACGACGGAAGACGCGCCACAGGGGAACATGGCCGGCTGCATGCAACAACGACCTCACCCTCACTCGTTCTATGCATGTGTCGTATCCCCTGCTCGGCGATCCGGCTCATTTCCTTCCTCTACCAAACAGCCAGGACAAGAACGTCTCTTTTTCACGAAATTGATTCCATCTCTCGCATTACTTCATAAGCATCGGTCTCCCCCACACTTTTATCCCAGAGCCCAATCAACCAAGTCGCTTTCTTTGCCCACATCCGACTAAACGGTTCAGGAAACAGTACCCATTGGGCCCAGCGGAGAAGAATCTAGAACTAGGGAGCAGTCGAGTAAAAGTGGTGTAGTCCACCCGTCCAGAGTGATTCCTGCTGTGATCGGGAGTTACTTTGTGTGAGGTGCTCCATGTTTCAACTCGTCTCCAGTTCTGTGATGACCTGCAGGTTGAGAGATCAGATTCGACTCTTGGAAGCAAACAGCCTGCCGGACTCTTCTCCGTCACAGAATGGGACTGCATGTGGTCCGACATGCAGTCACACGCCCCTTTGAGCTTTATCTTTCCTCTTGATTGAACGCAATACACTGGGATGAGTTCTTGAGTTCATTGCGGAATATAAGCCACCTACTCTCGGCCAATCACAAAATCACCAAAAAGGCTCGCGTGCAGGCAACTAACGGCTAGCCAAGAAAAGCTGAAGCGATACAAGCTTTGTAAGTGTGGGGGGTTTCATCAGGGAGCTAGAGCAGCTACTTCTAATATCAACGTGAACGATTGATATCAACTCAACGGGAGAGATTCACTGGACTGTCTGTCAAGTTCTAGTTGGCGGTGCCCCGTACAGAATATCAACGATGAACTGGCAAACGTATCTGCTACCAGGTCACGGTAGTTCTCGGACCTCAAGGGTAATGATTAGGGAAGATGTTGGTTTGAAAATCAGCGTCGTGGAACATTCCATTCCCTAAGCCAATGTCCTCTTTTCTTATGGAGTGCCGACAAACTGGTTTATATCGAAATGACAGTTTATTGGAAGGTTGATAGAAAGAGCGGAGCTGCCGACAGCTATCGAGGAGAAAGAGAATAAATTCATATCTTGTCCGACTAGTAGTACCTTCTGGAATTATTCCAAGGCCAACCTCTCGCGGCTAACGGCGGTACGTACACCCTCGCGATAGGAAATGGGAGCCAAGTGCTCATTCCAAGATCTATCACCGAAAACTTTCAAAGTGAGAGAAATGAGGAAGAATTCCATCAAGAAGAGAAGATCGATGGACAAGGCTTAACATTGAAGCCCTGTCTGGTGGGCCTCTGACTGGGTCTAAAGGTAAGTTCAGGTGTAGTTCACCTAGATGATACACAAGTAAATTCAGTCCAATCACCAGCTGTCAGGTAGAGAAGTGGTTGTACATGACTTTATTCTCAACTTGAACCACATTGAAAGGCTTTCCGAAATCAAGCGGCAACGACAAACATAAGATCCGATCCAACTGCTATTAATCTCATCTGAAGTTTTCCTTCAGCTGAACAAACTCTCGCCTCCATCCCATCCCATATTCAGTTGCCAAAATGGCAACAGAACTAGATCGGACGCGCACTCCCCCGCCGCTCCTCTTGCCCGCCGACAACAGGGACCGCGTCGTTCCACCCCCAATCAAACACCGCTCACAAGAACCTATCCGAAGTATAGACAATTGATCATTCGAGATAGCAGCCTCTTTCTCAACCCAAGTCACGATGCATCCTTTCTCCCACCCCAACGGCGATCATCTCCCGCAACCTACCAATCGCCTGGGCACTGCGTCACAGTCATTGTATCTTGCGCCAGCCCTAGGCCCGATTCACACCGATATACCACAAGAAGCCTCCTCCAACACCCCAGGCTCGACCGAGATCGCTATCACTGCTCACAATCCTGGAATGCCCTCCACAGGCTCAGTCACCACCGCTCCTCGCGCACCTCAAGTTTCTACCATCCAGCACAGCTTGAACCCACTCACTCCGCAAATCCAAACCCCCAGTCAAGTACAAGTCATCTCCCGCGGCAGTCTGAACTTCCTCCAGAAACCAGATTTCTTCTGGTCAGGCCAAACTCTCGAGGACCTGCGCTTCAATGACCGCCGCCTCTGGCACGAGCAGCGTCACCCACCTCACTTGCCAACCGCCACCACCAACCAGCAACCCCTAGAATACGACCATCCAAACGAACACCTCCACAAAACTACATCCGATGACATTATCGAAATCTTCCGCAGACAGCGACCCAAGAGTTTCCACCAGCATGTCGGAACCTGGCCGGACGGACAGTTGACTCCCCAGCTGCTAAAGGCAGGAACAAACGGGTGGGTTCTGACCTACCTCGATGGCAGCACGGAGCGAGCGTTGGAGTTTAGGGAGGCAATGCTACGATCGTTCCCGTTCCCAGGCGGCGGAGCTGAGGGTTTCACCATTCTGGACATCTTCTGCTCTGGCATTCCGTATTTTGATGCTGATGGCCACCCGTCTCCTGTTAGGGCTGCCCTGGGGTGCCCTCCGCACGTCAAGGTGCTCGCCATCATGCGGGTTCAACATCTGGTGGGATATTATGAGGGAGTTGCTGGGCCAGAGGTCCTGGGGTGTCGTTTTTATGACGAAAGCACATAGGTAGTTATATTGCTTATATCATTAGTAGAGGTAGCCCAATACTAGTAAAGTGCCATTAAGCATGGTTATGACCACAAGTTGGTCGAACTTCAAGGCGGCGGTATTACCGTCTTGTACATATTCTGCGCGGGGATCCAATACCTCGACAAGAATGACCAGGAGAGTCCCACCAGAATCGCATTAGGATGCCCAGCCCATGCGAAGGCTCTGGCGATCATGCGTGTTCGCCATTATGTAGGGCATGACGAGGGGAATACGGATGCGCTGGGATGCTTTTATGACGAGGTAGTAAGGGGTGTGCCTTTTTCTTTTGACTACGCACCCTGGAATGGAATTTTCCAACTAGATTTCAGAACAAGGCACATTCCTCTTCTATACTAAAACTAGTAAATTCGGCGGATCTATAGAGATAATAAGTGGGCCGTTTGTGCAAAGGAACTCGTTCAAAGTAGCACATGACGTGCGCTGGAGTCCAGAGAGGGCACGATACAATCACTAATATCTATCACCTTCTGTGCAGCGTCTGAAGGGATAGGACGACGCCGGTCCTCCGTCTTGGAACCGAAGGAATGAGCATAGACATATCGATGGTCGAGTGAACTAAGTAGAGACATAATAAGGCGCCGCTTCCTCATTATACATACATACCAACCTGCAATTTCAAACCCGTTCCATGCCAAAACACGCCATCTCGAGACCCCATCGACTCTCACCAAACAAAGGCTCTGATTCCCTTCCAGCTCTTTGGGAAAGGCGAGAAGTACTCATGAAACAAAACGGCATCCTCTTCATCATCAAGTAATTACATCTCGATCATGTAAATCTCCCGAGACACTTGGGTGTCCCGCGTCCAAAGGGGAGTATGTAGCTCGAGGAGAGCTTGTAACGGCGGTCCAGTCTGGATCGCGAATATGAATTTCGCAGGGACTGATGCGGACGATTGGTCCTGCAGGAGAATTGCAACACGTTAATTTGGTGCATGTCTTATACACCATGTCAGGTCAGGTTTCTCAAAGTACCACCGTCCTCCTTCATCGTCTTGAGGCAATCATAAAATCACTCGTGCGGCACTCAGGGCTGCAAGCTTGGGGCAAGGACGCTTTGTCAAGGGTCTGAGATACAGACGGTATGTTGCGAGGCCAGCGAGAGCGGTGATGCCCAGGACGAGGTGGTAACCAACTTGCAAAAGCAAAGCGGCAGCCATAGTTTGAGTGTAATGCCGAGTGATGTTTGGTTGAAGTTATTCCCGACATCAAAGTTGAAGTGGGGCCACGACTTGATATACGGAAATCCCGTCACGTATTGGGAAGTATTATCGACGTGCAGCATGCAACGTGCTCGTAAAGGAGAGCGTCTCGGTTGACGCCGCTCCTTCGAGGGATCCTATGATGCCTTGTTTACCACCCCTTTCCACATACTCAGGAAGATGATCTTCCGAAGGGTAAATTCGGGATGGCTTCAACTGCACACCTTGGTAGGACGGTAGGTAATGTATCGCTCAAGCCAATTAGAATTGGACGGTGTTACGGATTCCGCCCTTATCGTTTCCAAGATTTAAGCTTTTGAATGCTTATTACATATGCCAAGGCAAAAGAAGCTTTAAATCTTACTATGATAGACAGTGGAGTTGACTATTGCTAGAACATGTCCGTCGGCTCGGGAGTATGTTGTGGATGTCGAGGATCACGGCTCGATGGAACTCTGGAAGCGCATCTTCCAGGCTGACATATCTTGCATCCGTGCTTCTCACTGTGTGGCCGGCTCCCACTTCGGCCGGCCCGAGAAAAAAACACGGAACTGGAAATATCCAACGGTGGATGAAGACGCGAGAAATTCTCCAGGTTGTTCTTGGCACTCCATTTCTGTCCCCGAAAAGGTGGTGCTTGCACCTGACAGCTGACATTTGGAGAAGCTTGGCAGACCCCCACTCCCCTCGGAAATCGAGGCTCAGTGGTCGTGGCGTCTCCCGAACGCCTCCCCCGCAAGGTGTTCCCGGCGACCGCCGCTTTGCCCACCAGCACTACCTGCATGTAGCCACGATCTAGGCCAAAGGAGGCTAGCGAAGATCGCTATCGCGAGCCAAGAAGAACGATTGATCCTACCGACGGCTGTTATCTCGCGCCAAGTCTTTATCTCTGGCCAATTCTGAGTCGTCTTCATGACTGTTTCCAATCTTCATATGCAGCCTGAGTGTAACTCCAAATCAACGACACCGTATCGGCCACCCATCGGCATCAGAAATGCTTCAGTAGCTGTTGAGTTGTTCTTCCCCCCACATGGACTTTTAGCTGTGCCGAGGATCGCCACTCAGATACACCTCCCCAATCGTCACGCTGACATTATATCGACATGCACAATTGAGGCTGTCGTCTGGTTGGCCGGACCGTTTGCTAAGATTTCGGGAACCATCCATGGCTTCGGGGTATGAGGCAGACTACCGGGTGTTATCAGCAAGATCTGATGTCACTTGGATGTGCTAACATCCCGTCGAAGCTCCGCAGTCAAGTGGCTACGAGTCCACGGGATAATCAGCGAGAGATCAATTACCAACTGGCTTGATGCGATTTCCTATGACTGCCCAGACAATGAGACATTATCAAGAGTCAAAGTGCATCATAGCATTACCTATACGGAATACAATCACATGAATTCCATTTGTACCAGAACACACGCGTCTTGAGGTCGCTGGGTTCCGCGACAGTGGAGGAGGGCCCCCGCCGCAGTCCACTCCCAAGTAGTGTCCAGGCATGGTAGGGCCGTATG
>Ga0247781_1000433_pt1 | contig 12894 bp, 17 predicted proteins | sample UWRJL184509B5_FD_179922 | JGI IMG/M metagenome (GOLD analysis project Ga0247781, IMG submission 179922) | Plant litter microbial communities from Arlington Agricultural Research Station in Wisconsin, United States - UWRJ-L184-509B-5 | ecosystem: Environmental > Terrestrial > Plant litter >...
GTTCAAAGTCGTGCGTGTGGGAACCACGGCAGTATTTACAATTCCGAATCACAACAATGCGTTCTGGATCTGAACGACAGACCTATTGACCGCCATTTTTACTATTTAGGTGTTTGACCGGCATGATAGGGTTCGGTGTGGGCGCACGGGCCCGCGCACAACAATATAATACCCCGCGATCAGCTTTGTTTTGATTCCTTTTACATTTCTCGCCGAAGTTCATCCACAAAATTTCTCAACTTCACACCCATCACAACTCCTCCTTACCTTCATCTCCTCGCAATCATGGCACACCACAAAGCCTGAGAGCTTAGCTTCTCTTCTCGAGAGTCAAAAGCTGAAACCGGCAGCGAGCCGAGTTTCTGGCAGTCTGATCGGAGAGTAAGTTGCGATCGCATCGTGTTTTCTCCCCGCACTCATCCTTCACTGCCCTTTCATCTCCCCCGCAAGATCATCCAGATCTCGCTACCACTTGCCGACAAAGATTCACAACCAATCTCAATGTCATTACTTTCTTCGTTCTAATTCTAACGACCCTGGTGTTCAACAATACTACTCAAGCAAAGACGCCTGTTCACGCAGCGACAAAGAGGAAAACCTGTCTTTCAGCAGCAAGGTATATGGCTCTCTTTTGCAAGCATCGCCGGCCGGTGTCTTTTGTGGTCCTGCTCTTTGAGCTCTGCCCCCTTCTTTCCTCTCTGACCACTTTCATCTCCTCATCTTCGCATCGCATTGGCTCTTCATTCGCGATTCGGAAATATCATTCATCCCGATATCAGCGACCAATCACTGACTTCTTTCTCAGCTTTTCGCGGCCGGCATCCGAAGATTGGCACGCTATGAGCTTAGAAACTCTAAGCCGGCTCTTGGTAGGAGGGCCAAAAGCCCGTCCAGCCTTACTTGTCGCCCTCGATCTCAGGCAAAGGTATGGCACAGTCCTCGTGAAATCCCATTTGGATCTGAAACTAATTTGTTATTTTCCAGTCTGCCCAGAGGGGTCTGCCGCCAAAGCAGCAGTCTGATACAAGGTCGCGGCCCCGGCCCGAACTCACACAGTCTGTCCCGGGCACGACAATAAACTGCGTCCAAAGCCAACACCGGGGCTGGGGCGCAGCGGCGGCTAGCGGGCAGCGCGGACGGGACGGACTCAGTCTTTCTTCTGTCCTGTCCTGTCCGACTGCCAACGCGCCTATGCAAGGCCCTGTGTCCTGGCCCCGTCCCACAGCGGAGGTGGTGGGTCAGGTTCATGCGTCCCTCTCATGCTCTGGGTTTGTGTGGGAGGAGATGGAAGGATGGATAGATGAGACGGTTGGATGGACGAAACATTCGTCAAGGGGTGTCTAGCTAGGCGGGGCCGATGAGACTTGTGCCTGCCTGCCTGCCTGGATGCCCCGCACGTCCATCCAGCCGGTCTCTGTCCTTCCATCGGGGGTAGTGATGGGCCCTCTGGATGGGTGAGATGGAGGGGTGGATGGAGGGGAGGGCGAAATAGAGGGATGGATGGATGGGGTCGTGGAATCGGGGTTTCTGCGAAGGCTCGGGCCAAAAGAAAAGGGTTTCTGGTCAGGGTCTTGTTATTGTTTATCCCTTGTGATCAAATATAGGCAGCCTGAAGCCATCATGCAACATATATATGACAGCGTTCTCGTGATTGTGTCCATGAATCGCATCACCCTACGCGAAGTTGTGATGTCTCCGATAGATCGCATGATTGGGTGTGGCTGAGTTTGAGCCTGGCATGCTGGCCGGGCAGGTCCGAGTGAAGTGCCAAGACAACGGGGCCCGATGCCTCCTCCAACTGGTCGCAGCGGCCGCTGCCTGTCGTGTCGCACGACAAAATCCCCCCATTGTCACGTGCAGAGCTAGTTTGTCGCAACTTCCCTTGAACCCTGATCATTGCGCAGATTTTCTGCACCTGAAAACCTCATCTCCAGGTTCTGACCAGCCCCTCCGCCCCGCGCTCAACGCAGCAAGACCAAAGACAACATGCGCCTCCTCAACTCCAAGACACTTCAGCTCAAAGAGTTTAAGGAGACTTTCCAGCTCAAATACGCAATTCTCTCACACCGGTGGGGAGACGAGGAGATCAGCCTCCAGGACATCACCTCGGCGGATCCGAGCATCCAAAAGAAGAAAGGCTACGACAAAGTCAAGGGATGTTGCGAGCAGGCTTACAGAAATGGTCTCGACTGGGTCTGGATTGACACCTGCTGTATCGACAAGAGCTCGAGCGCCGAGCTTTCCGAGGCCATCAACTCCATGTATCGGTGGTACCAGAGGGCAGCCCTATGCTACGTGTATCTCTTCGACGTCACTTATCTGCCGTTCGACTTTGACTTGACACTCAGCGAATTTCGAGCATCAGAGTGGTTTAAGAGAGGTTGGACCTTGCAGGAGCTTATTGCCCCTCAAGATGTCCGATTCTTCGACAAGCACTGGTCACGCTTTGGAACGAAACGAAGCTTGGAAAGAGAAATCTCCGCCATCACGAACATCTATGTGAATGTGCTGGATGGTACAGAAAAGCCCCAGACCAGATCTGTCGCTGAGAGGATGTCGTGGGCTTCCTGGCGGGAAACCACAAGGCCCGAGGATGAGACCTATTGCTTGCTGGGCTTTTTCGATGTCAGCATGCCTCTCCTTTATGGCGAGGGCCGTCGAGCGTTTCAGCGCCTCCAGCAAGAGATCCTGAAGCAGGAAGAAGATTACACCATCCTTGCCTGGCTGCTTACACTCGAGGAGGGAGTGACACCTCCGATCTACCACGTCGACAAGGAAGTTGTTAAGGTGGGGATTTATGACAACAACACTAGCATCCTAAGCCCGAATTCCCGTTCCTTTCGCTACAGTGTCCATAGACCCGAACTTGGCCAGATAGTAAGCTTGGAGCATCCCCTTCTCGAGAATGAACCTCTCGATGTCTCAAGAATGGTTTCGCTGTCCATCGGGAGGCGGTTTCATGGGCATCCCGATACCATAGTCCCTTTCTACTCGGTTCTAGGCATGACGCCCGAGACCATGCCGCCGCCGCCGGTCATCACCAGCCGAGGCCTTAAAGCCACCCTCTTTGTCTGGAAACAAGAGCATAGGCTTCTAGCCTGGACGTCTTGCCTCTATCTCAAAGGTTCGCCGGATCAGAGCCTCTTGCTCTGCATGGAGATTGAGGCCATGGGATCGAGTGCTGTGTATCAGAGAACAAACATGTCAGCCGAACTGTACACCTTGGATGTGTGGAAGAACTTCAAGACCATGGAGCTATACCTGTCCCTGAACTACGACCCCTCCCCGAGATATGACGACCATCAGGAGTTTCTTTCACAGATGAACGAGGATTGGGATGTGGGCGGAGTCTTGTCCATCTACCTCAGCGACTCGTGCCCGGGATCCATCACCGTGCGAAGTACAGAACAAAGGTCTCATGATCCGTGCAGCACGCACGGTAGTCACATCCCACCCGGGGCAGCAACCAACGTTCTCACGTTCGACCAGAGTGTGCATTCCCATGGGCGTGCCAACTTTGGAGACATCTCGAGCCTCGTGTCCGGACTCGCTGTGCTCGTTGTCAGATGGAAGGGTGTTGATTCTGAGCATATCTTTGGAATCGCGACACTCGTTCATCGGGGACCCTGCTACGGCCTTTCATGTCGGCTTCTCTCGTTCGACAGCTCCGTTAAGGCGTTTATGGATGACACCTTCTGGCGGGATAGCTCGGTTTTGCGCGCCCATGATACTATTTTTCGAGGGCAAGGTACCATCAAGTGGCCAATGTCGATTCCCGAACTTGAATCAGATAGGTATTCAATGAGGCTAGCCGATGACGCAATAGTCGTCCTCAACACACACATGAAAGTCGACTGCACGCTTCCTCGAGGCCCCTTTGTTCGCTCATCTATTGAGGTTGTGATTGAACTAGCAAAGCGAACACCAATAGTTGAGACTGAAGAAGTAGGATCGGAAGAGGTATTTCTTTACCATTTGGGGGGTGGCGAATCTTAAAAATGAGCAGCGCACTACCATGCCGTTGAAGTCATGAACATCTTATTTGACACCTTTATACCATATGTAGCTTGAGAATAGGTATCTGCACTCAGTCCACCTCCTCATATCCGCACATCTTCCCCCGAGCCATATTGATTCACTCCTCCAGTCTCTCTTTAACCGCTACCTGCCCGTCTTCCCTTGGCGGCCAGATATCCACCACGGCCGACCAGCTCCGCTCTTTCTCCTTATAAGCAGGCGGCCACTGCGGAAACCGGCGCAGATCCTCGCCCGTCATGAGCGTGAGCTTCTCCAACTTCGAGGCGCCCCGCAGGACAAAGAAGGGCTTGGCGAACGCTTCAGCGAGAGTTTCATCCAGCAGAGGCAAGAAAGGCTCCTCCTGATGCACCTTGTAGTCGAACTCGATGCCAACCTCGCAGTGGAGGGTTAGACGGCGCAGATTGCGGAATGAGGTTGCCAGGGGTTTGATGACGGATTCTGGCCATTCTTTCGACGCACCCCGGGCAATGTCAATCTCCAGCGTTTCCAGGTCCGGGCAACTCGCGTCCAGCAAGTTCAGATCCGCTGCATCCAGCGTGGGGCGGTGAGTTCCCTCTGGCCTTCGCACTTCGATGCAGTGTAGACACAGCCGTTTCAGCTTCGAGTGACTTATCAGTGCTGAGACCGGCACAGAAGGCTGCTTTATCGTGAGCTCTTCCAGCGTGTCAAATGACATGAGGAAATCCTCCAGCGGCAGACACTTCTCGCGCTCGCTCGCCCATTCCTTGACCGTCAGACTTCGAAGCGCGGTAGCATGGCCCTTGGCAAGCCCGAGTATCCCAGCGCACATGGTCCCGCCACGGCTCCGCGGGTCCGGGCCCAGACTGAGAGTCTCAAGTCGGGCCCAGTCAAGCCTGTCGCGCCAGTGGGGCCACTCGTTGTCGGGCTCGATTTCGTACCCCTCTATCGAAAGGGACTCGAGGGGTGGGAAGGGTGTGTCGTCGTCTGACGTAAACTCGAAGTTGTAGGTCTGCCTGTGGTGGATGCGTGGACCCATGCAGCCGCCGTAGTTACCGCTCATCGAGAGGGCGAAGAACTTCAGGTTCGTACAGGCGAAGAGGAGCTTTTGGATGTCTGGAATGACTGTGTTGGGCTTTTCTACTGTGTCCCGAAACGGGTTCACGTTGGCTCGGAGAGTGACGATGCCCGGCAGGGGGCCTGACACGCGACGTAATCCGTCCTCGTCGAGGAGCTCGATTTCCGGTTTGTTGGGGTGCTCGTGCAAGGCGCGAATCAAGGCGTTGAATTTCGGGGTTGAACCGGAAAGTCGTACTTTTCGCAAGTTCGGCAACACCATCACAAAACCCGGCAGTGCCTGCTTAAACATCGGGCGGACGTCACCGACCGCCTCTGGCTGTTCCTCCCCTTCCTCCGCCTCAGGATCGTCGTCGTAGTAGTTTTGAAAATGCTTAACCTCGATCTCACGCACGGCACGCGTCTGGTCCGGGTTCGGGGTAGCAGCCAGCCGGCGGACCATGTTGAGGGCGTGGACCCAAGTCCTCGACTCGGGCTTCGTTGGCTCTTCCCAGTAGTTGTAGAGATTAGGGCCCAGTACAACTAATTTGTATAGAGACCGGGTAGCCAAGGGGTAGAGCCCTTTGCATACTTGAGAGAGGCTGAAGAGCTCATTTCTGTCATTGACATGTTGGAAGACAAGATACCAGACATCGTGGCTCAGGCCGGCTACGTGAGCTATGTTGCCGGTGACGTGCGTGTTGTCGGCTGCCATTTTCGTGAGGCCGGTGGACTTGTCGGGAGTGATATGTGTCTAGATGATGGAAGGTCGTTGGAAGGAAACGCATGGTCCGTTCAAGATTGGGAGGATGAAGGATCAACATTGGAAGGCAACCTCGAAATGCGGGGTCCAAAGCTTGGCGCCCCCTGAAAAGCGGCACAGCAGAACGGTGTTAGTCATTCTTGAGCTCATGCCAGAGAAGAAGCCTGAGTCGTGATACTTTACCAAGAAAATTTCATCGACAACACACGCTTGAACCGAAGGCAAAGCCAACACTCAAGATGAGAGCCCAGGAAACTATAAGCATCAACTTTTCTTCGAAACCAAGAACGAGACTTTTCTGGCTTACACCATGACCATAGATATGCTGTTGGCCTTAGATCCTTGAATTTACCACTGGCAAGGCATCTAGCTGAGGAACACAATGGATTTACCATCCAAATTAGAGCAAGAACGGGGCCCTGAGCGGTTGGTGCCTTGGCGAAGGCGCCGAATAAATCGGTGCACAATCCTTTCTTGAGTCGATATCATCAATGCTTCATCAGATGGAGACCAAGAGGTCCTTTGCTGCCTGTTCAACCATCTGCATTTGCACTCTGATCAACCAAGCGAAACTAATGGTGGAATAAGAAAGCGGGGTCTAACAAGATCTTTGAAGGAATCCTCTTCAATTGGCACTAATATGGAAACGTGTATGACAGTTCTCAGCCGAGCCAGCTCGCACTGGGGTTCGGAGTCATCTGCCAGTCGGTATATTACCTAGTATGCTCTCCAACTTGGAATGTCTCCGCAACTGAGCAAGTATATACATGTATATAACTTAGCAGAAAGACATCGAATTCCGCCAAAGATTGCCAAACATGCTTCGGGTCCTCGGCCGTCAACATCAAGAGCTACCGAGGTACCTGTAGTCACTACGATGAATCTCAAAATGGTCTCGCCCAATTCCCTCGCCACTGATTGGGAATACCTGTGTCTCCCCAAGCTCAAAACCCCCCGATTATTTCCAAATCTTGAGCCCATCGCCACCAACACATAATTCGTGAGCTGCTTGCTGCGTTCCTGGTTGGTTGCAAGCATCTCGAGCTCCATGTGACCTACCACAGCGGCGGAAAGGCCATCATCAACGGCGTCTTGGCCGCCCATCGAGAACGGTCCGCGGATGCCAACTCACACACCATTCCCAATTCGGCGACAGCAGCGAAGGGATGCTGCAATTAAAAAGCCCGACTTGCCCCGCGAGTTCCCCGCGCCAACCTTTTCGAGTCTCAACACCGTCTCTCCAGCGTGTCCCATGAGCTGCAGTGTAGCAATGGCAACGGATCCAACCCCAGCTTCGGCACCGGCCGAGAATACCCCCGCAGCTGGCCACGCCTCCGGGTCCGCCGATCTGCAGGCGGCTCTCCTCGCGCGGGATGACGTCGACGAAGACGACGCCGACACCGGTAGTCTCGAGTCGTGACCGCCTCGCTGACAGAGAGCGTGTACGCCTACCGCAAGCCCCACGGCCGGCCGTACAAGAAGACCAGCACGACCGACCACGTCTTCAACCAGTAGGCAGAACTCTTCTGCTCCGCGGGCGATAAAATCGGCCGTTCCTTTGCCGTCGCCAACGACCACTTCATGCGCGATCTGATGCTCAAAGTCGGCTTCGTCGACGTCGTCGAGCGCAGGATCAAGGTCGCCCCTGTATGGATGGCTGGCGAACCCGCATCAGAAGCAGATGGGGTATTTGGGGCAGCTTGGCCTGGACCAAAGTCTTGATGGGTCTGGGACGTTTATGCTGACGCAGATTCATGGCTGGGAGGCGGCCGAGGCGGAGGTGTTTATCGCGAAGATGCGCAAGGAGTCGAGGAAGATGTCATATAAGGGGTGGTATTGGAGGTTTGTGCCCCTTTTTTTCTGGATTTGTTGGATGTAAGCTGACTTTGTGGTAGCATGGTTGTGTATGGGCGAAAGCAGGTTGAGGCGAGGTGTTTCCGTCTTCCTAGACGAATTAAGTTCCCGGCTGATTTAGCTAAGCCCGGGACGGGAGTCGGTGGTGCTCAAGCAGGGAGGTTGAAATGCGAAGCAGAGCCGGCAGCATGCACGGTCTTAAGGTGGGTAATAGAGGGGATGGGGCGGGTAGCTGAGAATTCTGCCAAGGAGAGGTCAGTTGTCCGTTAGGTACAAGCACCAACTTGAAGGCAGGGAGGGAGAATATGGTTGGTAGCGGCAACAGCCGGTGCCCAGATGCATCCTCAAATTGAGATTAGATGGGTAGGTGGTAACCTGAATACACGCAGTACAGCTTTTTTCATGCCCGAAGAGAACATGACTGCATGTGCGCCAATTTACGCCCTTGGGAACACAAGGAGTTCATGTTGAGCTCATCATTCCGCTCCCGTCGATGCTCCGGAAGCGTGGGCTGGGCCAAAAGTTCCGGAAGCCGGGTGCTAGGGCTTAGTGCAAATGCCCCTGCTCGTTGGGGAAATGACCCCGCTGCTCGGTCTTCGGCTCTTGGCACGGGAAGTGAAGTCCGAGGCGTAACGTTATGCGGCGTGGTTTGGGCGCTCTTCTTGATACATAAGGTAGGTATTCAATAAAGATAACAGTTGCATCTCCCTGCATCTCTCCCATTGATTTCTCAGCTGAGCCTTGGCTGGCTCGGGCTACGACATAACAGCGCTGGGCAACCCCGCCTTAGCGTTCAGGTTTCTACCTAAGAGAGGGTTTCGGTCAAGGCCTGCTGTGGGCGCCCAATGGCCTGGTTCCGGGTGTGACAGGAAGAATGGCAGGACATTAAATCCGCAGTAGGCTCTCCATGGCCCCCAAAAGCTTCTCTACGCCTTCCCTTCAGAGCGCACACCGCAACTGCCAGTGACCGCGGCAAGTGATTCCACGAAACTGTGCGTCAGCCCCACAACGAAGGCTTGGCCGCTAGGCAGCACTCTCCGGGTCAAGCGGTTGACGTTGACATAAAGCGCCAAATGCCCCGCTACGCCAATTCATCGCGTTTCGTGGCAGCCAAGCACCTGTTGAATGAGCGCGGCACAGCTCACGATGCAGTCTCAGGGAAAGGTGATCAAGATCAACAAGACCTGCGACCAATGCAGGCAGAGGAAGGTTCGATGCATCGGTACATCACCCACTTCCCGCTCGCGTGATTTGATGGATTTGATCGGACGTATTGACACCTTCGAGTGCCGCCGCCGAAGCCGCAGACGCGACCGATGGAATTGCCCATCACCTGCGTCAACTGCGCCGTGAGTTGGTCCCGCCGCCGAATGTGATGACCCCGCCCCTAACGAGATACCGCCGCAGAACCGGAACGAGTCCTGCAACTATAGCATTTTCCGTCGCAAACGAATACCCGCCATCCCGCCTAGGCTTCTCACTGCTAACCAGCCCCAAACAAGCGATGACGAGCTGTACATTGACCGCCTGCTGCAGCGCGGGCCCCAGGAAGTTGTGCTGTTCGAGGAGGACAAAATGTTCAAGGTGCCGGATAACAGGGGTAAGCCAACTGCCCACTTCCTCACAAGCCTGTGTTTTTGCCTAACAATCGCCAGTCAAAACCTGCGCCATGGCCTTCTTCAGCAACCAACGAGTGGCATCACTGGCCGAAAGGCTTGGCACCGGGTGTTTGATGGAGCTTGTTGATAGATTGGAATTTCTGGTACAGAAACCAATGGTCAGCAGCGAAGCCTTCAGTACTTCGTCCGCCAGCATCACGTTCCGCAACCCACAAACGCCAGAGAAAGTGCAGCCTCAAATAGCGGAATCCTTCGTGCAAGGTAAGCCGCCACCAAATATTGTCTTCCGAAACGTTGAGCTGAATTGTTGCAGCATATTTCGAGCACATCCACCCTGTCTACCCGTTCCTCGACAAGGAAGAGTTTTGTAGCAAAGCTTCGAGGCCCGACATAGAAGACTACCTCAGGAAGAACTCGGTCTTCTCCGCCCTCTACCACACAGTGCTGGCTTTGGGTAGTCAGTACTTTCATGGAGGAAGTTTTGTGCCTGGATCAGGCCATACGTGGGGCTTATTCCAGGTCTCTCTTGACTTAATTCCCCAGTTACTTGCGCCGCCATACTCCATCGTCAGTCTACAGGTACGTTGCCTCGAGGACCCCGCTGCCGGGTGTTTACTGAAAAAAACTCGAACAGGCGTTGACAGCGATGGTGAGCATACGGCTCCGATTCTTTCGAGAAAGTACTGACCCGCGTCCAGTCTGTCTTCTCCCTCAACCCATCGTGCACACAACTTGATCTCACCATTATATCCGAGGCTGCAAGGATGGCACATACACTCCAGTTCCACCAGACGGCAAATACCCAGCTGGGTAATCTCAAAACATTCTGGGTTGTTTATTATCTCGAGAAAATGACCAGCTTCGCCGAGTCTATGAGTTCGGTATGTTCCGCTGTGCCTGCACCAATGTCTGTGTTGCTGAATCGATTTTCGCATGTTGCAGCTCCTGGCGGACGAAGATATCGGCTGCATGATCCCTCTTGTCCCGGAATCCTGGTTCGGCGGTTACAATTGGTATCTTTCGGCCATACGGCTTGGGAGGATCTCATCGAGAGCCTATTCCTCCCTCTTCTCAGTCAGTGCCTCCTTGAAATCCAAAGAATCATCCATGGCGTCACTCCATTCGATACGACGCCTTCTGGAAGATTGGAGACAAGACATCCCCTTGGAATTTAGACCGGAAGAACCCATCCAGCTCGAAGTGGATGCGAGTCCTAGTAGAAAGCTGGTCTTTCTTCAAACCCAGTACAACTACTACAATATTTTGATTGCTCTCGACAGGTTAACTATCCAAGTCGACCAGGGCACCCCAAGTATTGAAGAGACCAGACACAGACTTATGCAATCGGCCCGCACCATTATTGAGCTAACGATATATATTGATGCTCGCGCGTTTGTAAGCATTGGGTAAGCATCAATTATGCCCGATACCTTACAGAGCGAGAGAGAAACAGACTAACTTCTACATGCTACAGCATTTGTGGCATTATGCCCCTCGCCGCACTCTTCATTCTTTTTGATTTTGTCATCCACAACCCTACCCACTCAGATACGGAAGATAATCTTGTGCTTCTTGACGTGGCTGGGAAACACTTCAGACACCTAGATTCCGTGTCTAGCGGGATGCTGCCCGGAAACACAATCTCTGAGTTCGCAGGAATTGCTCAACGATACGTAAACAAGTTCCGGGGTGACAGATCTGGCTCTGAGTTTGCCGAGGACCACACACCATCCACCGACGAATCCGTTCCATCTTCGCAAAACGCAACGCCTCCCCCGGCACCGAACGACTTTGGCAGGACAAGACTGCAGCTTACAGGAGCGTGGAGAGATGGGAGTCATGTAAGTGGTGTTGGGACTGTAAGCGAGACTTGGAGCAAGACTAATGAGTAAATAGAACTCCTTCGGGCAACAACCCAGCAGTTATTCCAAGAATGTTGGGGACATCGCTGGCTCAAACTACGAGCTATCGGAAGCCCTCGAGCACTTAGAGTATCCAACGGACGACACAATGCAGGAGGCAGATGCCCAAATGGGCGATTTGAAAAATCTGTTTGGCTGGGTGTTTCCGGATTGGGGAGATATGCCTCTCAATTAGCCACCGAGCCCGGAAGGTATTCCAGAACTGCTTGACTCTGCACCTGATGCGAACCAACCTCGCCGCTATACCCGCCGATCCGGGTTGAATATCTCCCAAAACACAGGTTTATACCGGCTCATATGATAGCAATGCACCGTATCTCAATTCTCGCCTCTGTTTTCAAGGAGGGGCGAAAGGATTCGCAACAGAACAGTGGAATCCGTTTGTTGAAAGAAATAAATCACAAAATTTCAGAGCTCACCAGGGACGCGAGACTTGGGTGCCGGACACGGAAGATTCACAAGGCCGTTCTCCCGTCGAGCCTGTTGCCGGAAACACGATAATGCCCTCGGGTGTTTGACTGCTGACGCGGTACCGCCGGTATGCTTTGTTTAGCTGCAGGACCGAGTTCTCTGTGACTCGGTCCAATTTGGAGGTCATCGTTGGGTGTGATATCGCTATCTTCGGTGGGGGTAAAGTCGCAAAGCATAAGGAGCCAGTTGTCGTTAGAACCCTTCGGTACCTTGTTTTTAGACGCTGTTGGTGGTGCCGCTGTGAGAAGTAGAGGGTCAGAAATCGTAATCGTGCTCACTGTGCACGAAGACAAAGGGAAATGAATGGAGGAGAGGAAAGCAGTGAACAGGGCGATTTTCAGAGATACCAGTACTTAGGTATTTCATCAAGTCAGAGGTTTTATCATTTAGTAGATGGACCCATTGGCCTAGAAACGAGAGCTTCAACTGCCGAGGCAGCTCATTCAACGAGAGGTCGCTGTGCGGGAGGCTTGTTGGTTGCTCATGTGAGACTGCCAGGGGCTGGTTTGAGGAATATCGCCCATCGCGACCCCGGACCTAAACAGGGTCAGTCGGATTCTCAGCTTCTCTGCGTAGATAACAGATAATTTATGCAGGTTTACCCCACTGTATTTAAGCCGACGTCAATTCATGCTTGCCAACGGTTTTCGTAAGGTACTCAGACGCTTTCCAAACAAGCGCATGCAACTTTGACGCTGTGCTGAAACAGTTTCATTCTTCTAACCAGATCAAGTTTTTCCCAGTCTCTCGCGGTCTTCTAGTCAGTTGACAGGTCGTGACATCACCATGAGAAGAGGTATTTATACATGTACCTATATATATATATATATGTATATGTGTGTGTGTGTGTGTGTGTGTGTGTGTGTCATCCGAACTCGAGGAAATGACATCAGTCATGAGCATTAACCTCATGGCGGCTCCTACTCTATCTCCCAGTGTTCCTATCGAAGCCAGGTACTTATTCTAGAATTCGGCAACGGCTTTCAAAGAGTAGTTAGCTACGCTTGATTGTGTGTTGCTTCGATTATGTTCACCGTGGCACGTGTTGGTTTAAATCAAATTTCATTTGCACACCTTCAAGAATCATGGGACCAAAGGCGCTCCCTTCAATTCAAATAACTCACGGATCAGGATAGGGAACTCATTCCGATCATACAAGAGCCAATCCCCTCGGTCAGTCTTCGCGAACCGCACAACAGGTTGTAGGTCCGCG
>Ga0247781_1000434_pt1 | contig 12892 bp, 3 predicted proteins | sample UWRJL184509B5_FD_179922 | JGI IMG/M metagenome (GOLD analysis project Ga0247781, IMG submission 179922) | Plant litter microbial communities from Arlington Agricultural Research Station in Wisconsin, United States - UWRJ-L184-509B-5 | ecosystem: Environmental > Terrestrial > Plant litter >...
ATTTACTTTACTATTTTTAGATTCTTTTTAATAGTGGATTTTGTAATTGAATAATATAAAAAATTCTTATTATTATATTTATTATTTATTGAGTTTTTTTATTATTATAAAATATATAAAGTTCTTATAATTTGTATAAATTTATATTTGGAAGTTGGCTTTAATAAACTATAATTTCTATTTTTTAAATATAAAAATAATTATTATTAATTCTTTATTATATATTAAGTAGTTTAATTTTGAATTTTTAAAAACTTTTGAAAAAAATATATAAAAATGTAATTGCTTTTTTTTATTTCGTTATTTTAGCTATTTTTTAATTGCCTATTTTAAAGTATTAATTTCTACTTTAAATAGCTTTTTTGAATTAGGGATTTTTAAAATTAAATTTAAAAAAATTGCTTTTTTTATATATTTAAATATATATAAATACTTTTTTAAAAAGGAAAATTCGCTTTCTTTTTTTAATAGAGTATTTAAAAATTGTACTATATTTATATAACCTTTTAGGAATTTATAATAATAGTTAGTAAATTCTAAATATATTTTGATTTTTATAATAGTAGTTGGAATTGGCTAGTCTTATATTACTTCGATTTTTTTAGAATTTATTTGTACTTTTCCCGGAAAAATACAATATTCTAGAAAATTTACTTTTTAAATATTCTATTTGTACTTTTTTAAATTATCTAGCAATTTAGCACCTTCTAAAATTTTAAAAATTTAGCGTATTTTTTATTATAATATTTAAAAGTTTTAAAGTAAATAAATATATTATTAATATAAATTATAATGAACTTCCTAATAAATTTTTGGAATATTTTATCAATTTATATTTAAAATAAAATTAATATATTAGTAAATTTTTGGAATATTATTAAATATTTGTAATATTCTAAAAAAATTTAAAATGTTATTTTTTATTTTTCCCTTTTTTTAATTCAAATTAGGGAAAATTCTAATTTAAAATCAAATTTTATAAATTACTTAATATTATTAAACTAATTTTTTAAAATTATAATTAATAGTAATAAGTACTAATTTTTAATTATATTATTATTAAGCTATTAGTAGTCTACAACTAATTGTAATTTTCTATCTTTTTTAGGTACAAATAAAACTAGTGTTTTTATTAGCAATTGTAATTTTCTAATATATTTGTTCTTTAGTTTTTCGTTAATATAGTTTTAAAAAACTACTCATTATTTTTGGTTAAAAAAGTAAATTGGTAAAAACTTCGGTTCTGCACCTTTTTTAATAGTATTTTGTAATTTTATAGTCCATATTTTAATAGTAGTATTTTATTTAATTCTTTAAAAATACTAATATATTAAAACTATTTTGGTATTTTATTTAGTAATTTAATTAATTTTATATTATTTTGTATTTACTAAATAATATATATAATATATTAATAGTTTTTTTTTATTTATTAATATTTCTTTTTTCAAAATTGTTTTATATACTTTTATTATAATTTTTAAACATTTCCAATTATTTTATACTATCTTATTTATTATAATTTATTAAAAAAAGTGTTTTTTTTTTACTACTTTTATACTAAATTTTCTTATTATTAGACTTTAAATAAACACTTTTATTATATATAGTTGCTAATTTAGTCAATTTTTAAGTTAAATTTTATTAATTATAATAATTTTAAAATAGTTTTATATTATCCAATTTTAACTATATTAAAAGTAACTTTCTACTTAATTTTTTAAATATATACTAAAAATATTTTTATTTTTTATATTACCCTTTTATTATTGTAATTTAATAGTAACTTTTTAAAGGTTATTATTAAATACAAATCCTTTTTTTTTTTCTAAGAAATTTTTTATAAATTTACTAATTTGTATAATATTAAGTTAATTTAACTTTTGCAATTAACTACTGCCTATTTGGAATGTCTTTTTTAAATTAGTACTACTTTTAATAACTATACGCTATTTTTAGTAATTAAAAGGACTTTGTATTTGCCTTTTAAGCAAAATCCTCTTTTATTAGGGCTTTTTCGTTTTTTATTTCCAAAATCTTCTTTTTTTTAAAAGGGCTTTTTTTAAGCATTTTTTCTAAATTCGGTTAATTTGGTTTTACTTTACTAGCTAATCTTTTATTATTTAGTATAGCGTTAATTTCCTTTACTATATTTTCTAGCTTTTTTAACTAATTTTTTAAAATCTACTCGCTTTTTCAAAATTTACAAATATAACTTCTTTTTCCTAAAAATCTTTTTCTAAATTTGTTATTTTTACTATTTTAATTATTCTAATTTTTAATAGTAAAAAGCAAAATACTATTTTTCCTTTTTAAAAAACTTGTCAAATTAGTTGGCTTTATACTATAAATCGACTTTTTTATTTTTATATAAAATACAGCTTTTAGTAAAATAGTTTTTAATAAGTTTACTATTTATATATTTTTATAGTTTTGTTTTTATAAAAATAAAATAGTAGTTTAATATTTTTTTCTTTTTATAAAGTTATAATATTTATACTTTTAATAGTCTTTTTCTATATAGTAGTAGAGTTAGTTTTTGGGTTTATTTTTAATAGGGAAGTAGTTATATTCTACTTTTTCTCCTAAATGTATTTTGTAATTGTAATTAGTATATTTAAATTATATAATTGCCTAATATATTTAGTATTTAGCTAACTTTTACAATATATTATTTTCTTTTTTATTACTAATTTATTTAAGTATTTTTTTTTTAAATTGAATACTTTTAATAATTAGGCGTTTATTTATATTATTTTAGTTTTTTTATACTACTTTTTATTTTAAAATAGTCTAAAACCCTCTAGTATATTCGTTTATTAGGCTTAAATTTTGCTAAAAATTTAAAAAGTTATTATTATTTATTATTAACTTTTTTCTAATTTTGAATATATTTTTTGCAATAATTTATAATAGGTTATTTAAAATTTCCTATCCTTTATTTAGGGTGTTTTTTCTATTTTTTATAATTAGGAATAAAGTACTTTTCTTTTCTACTAAATTAACTATTAGCTAATTCCCTTTTAACTAAAACCTCCTTTTATTAGGATTTTTAGCTTGTAGTTTTTTTAGCTACTAATTACTTCTTTTTTTATTAAAATAATAAATAATATATTTATTATTATAATATACTATTTAAAAAAGTAAATTGTAAAAGTCTTTTATAATTTTTACTATTTTTACTTTTTTCGGTTTTAAAATTAGCTTTTAACTAATTTTAGGTTTTTTTTTGCAATTTCAAATAAAATAATTTTTTATTTTATACTAAAAATATTTTAGCAGCTTATAGGTTTTTATAAAAGCCTTTTTTTATATTAAATTAATTTTTATAAAATTTGTATACATTATTTTGCTAATATATATTTTATACTTATAATAGTATTTTCTACTTAAATTTAGTTTAATATTTTGTCAAAATTATTGTTTTTTTTTGTATTATTTTTTATACAAATAATTATTAATACATACTATTTAAGTAATATAATTATTTAAATTTTTTCTTTTATTTTTTTTAAATAGTTTATTTTTAACTTTATTTTTGAATTTTTAGTAAAATATATTAATAAAAACATTATTATTTTACCCAATTTTAAAAGAATTTTGGCAAAATACTAAAATATAAATAGCTATAAACTTCTTTTATTTTAATTATATAAAATAGTCCGCTATTTTATATACTTTATTTTATTTTCTAAAGATTTTCGTTAAAATTACTTTATATAAATTAAAAAATATAAAAATATTATTAGTTTTTTTAAAATAGTCTTTTAATTCTTTTAAAAAGTAGTCGCTTTTGTAAAGTTTAAATTACTTTAAAGCATTTTTGTTTAAATAAAAGCTTATAAAAAAAATCTTCGCTTTTTTATTTATAAAATTGTTTTTATAATATTCGAACTAGACTTAAATTTATATAAAATACCTTTGTAATTTACTTTGCTTACTTCTAAATACTAATAATTAGGCTATTTTGTATTATTACACTCTAGTCTTTTCAAACTCTTTAAACTTTCTAGCATTTTCGTAGCTCTTTTTTATAGCGGCTAACTCTACTTTGAATTCTTTAGTTTATTTTATTTACTTAGCGTAAAGTTACTTTGTATTTTCGAATTTTATTTCTACTACTATAATTCAAATATTTAGAATTTGAATAATTTTAGCTACTTTTGCAACTAATAATACTAATTAAAAGGATATTAATTTTTTTTTGGCTATAATTATAAAGTATAGTTATTTTTGTTTGAATAAGTATTTAAAATTTTGAATAATTAATATATTATAATTTATATACTTTATTAATAAAATTATAAAATTGTATAAAAAAGTATTATAATTGATAAAATAGAGTAAGTATTTAAGTAAGTATAATAAATATATAATAATTATATAAATATTTTTAAAATTACACTTTATATAATAGCAAATATAGCCAAAAAATATATATTAATTGCTACTACAATAAACTATTAAACTAAAACTAAAGTTCGTAATTATATAGAAAATACTTCGTCTAGTAAAGTCCCTCCTAAAGTCCCTCCGCCCAGGACTTCGGGACTTTTCCCGAATTCCGGAAACTCGGAATACAAAACCTTCCTAATTAGACTGCCAAACCCACCCTTTTAGCTATCTGGCCCCACTAAGCCTAACCAATGCCAGGACCGTGACAAACTGCGTAAGTGTTTCTAGAACTGCACTTTATATAATAGCAAATGTAGCTAAAAAACATATGTTGATTGCTATTGCAATAAACTACCAAATTGGAGCTAAAGCTTGCAATTATATAGAAAAACCTTTGACTAATAAAACCGTTCCTCGTTCAGGCCCTGTTGCCCCGTTTCTCGGGTCCCCGGGTCTAAAGTCCCGTAGCCCCGAACTTCGGGTTTTCAAATCCAACCTAATTGGTTTCCTAGGCTCCACTGCACCCCGGACGGCCCTACCTAGGTCCAGCCAATCCAAAACTATAATACAATGCCCCCTCTTAAAGTCTTTGTCCCGAAGATCTGGGTTTGTAAATTATTTCTTCTAGCTAATGCTTACAACTTGCTTGTTAGTTCTGCGACTTTCTTTTAGTAAGTAGTTTTCTTCCTATATCCTTCGCAATACCTTCTAACTATATTACTAAACTGCATTCTGTGCAGAAATGCTTTGCCGAACTTGTTCTTGCTTTGTTTGTTAGTATTTTTAGCATAATTGCCGAAATATCCTACTCGAACTGCTTTAACTTTTTGTGCGAATGCACAATAGCTATCGAAGCTTCGAAAGCCTGCTAAAAGTATATTCGCTAAAAAGTTTACTATAATAGGAAAAACGTCGCTCCTTCTTTTGACAAAACTTTATCCGAATTCTAACGATATTAGGCTGAGGAGGAAAAGATATTAGTGTTAATATAAATGCCTGCATACGGCTTATAGGCTATGTAGTGGGCATGCGAACACCGCTGTAGGCATACGAACAGCGCTACTGGCATGCAAACACCGCTATAAGCATGCCAACCCTATTGCAGGGCTGGCCCCTGCATCTACAGGGTAAATGTAAGATAGGCCCCTTTGACTGCTTACAAGGGTAGGCCTATCGTTAATAGTAGACCCCTCTAAATTTACTATAAGGGCTCCACGCCGAGCCCCTTCGAAACCTTCAAAAAGCTCGCCACTATAGCCCAAATACTCTCGAACATTGTACAACACTTAGTCAGGCTCATACTATTGTATTCCACAGTTTAGAAGCTCTATAAGCCCTACAGAATCTTCTATAGAGCACTATATGGGCCTCTAGACAAGCATATAGGGGGCAGATCCCCCCAAAAAGCTCTGCACTCTCTTTTATTCTTTAGATCGCTTCTACATAGTTGAATTAATTACTATTACTTCTACTTCAATTAACTACTTTCCACTATACAACCCTTTGCCCTCTATAAGCAGTATATACAAAATACAACCCCCTTAACTGGCCTACTCACAATTACAGTCAGTCATCCCCACGTAATTAACAAAAAAGCCTAGAAAAATATCCAGAGAAAAAAGAAGCTTATAAAATAAGAAGATTAATAAAGTAAAATCCGCTATATTTTGGAAAACCTTTAAAAATTTGTTTAAGCTATTTAAAAATCCTAAAAACTAGTTGTATTCGACTTTAAAATAGCGACTTTAAAAGTACAAATTTTAGCTAATTTCTAACAAAAATAATAGAATTAGAATAAGATGTTAAAACAAGCAATACGCTTTAAAGTTTATAAACAGCCAATTATAAATATTAGTACAATTTTGTATTATTAATCTAGAAAATTTATAATAATAAGCATATTTTATTTTTAAAAGACGAAAATTCCAAGCATATTAAATAAATAAAAAGTCTTTTACTTTTATATTTAGCACATTTAAAAGAATTCTTTTCAAAAATAGCATTTACAAAACTACCTTTTAACTAATCTAATTACAATATTGTCTTTAAATTAAAATAACTATTAAATAGTAGCCTGTCACAACCTGCGTTGGAATTTGCGTTCCTATTGTAGTGCTATGGACGAAGATTCTAAGCTAAGGAAAGAAAGGAAGTAATTCCATGTTGGGGCTGCTTAGTAGGCTATTTATAGATCCTATGGCCACCCTACTATGCAGGGTTTTTCTGGCAAGTGCACAGATTGCTAAATAGCCCGCATATCTGTAGGTCTATAGGAAGATTGACAATCTACCCATTTCTGGGTTTTTAGTAATTAACTTAGTCATTTTGTAGGTTAGTCTTTATATTACCCCCTTCTAAACTTCAATTGCTATAAAAAATCGAATTTACTTATGCCGTATTGCATGCTTTTTTCTTACCCTACTCCCTCAAACTTCGTACTCTATTTTATTATTATTAAAATATTCCGAATTTAAACGGTCTTCAACTACTATTTATATCTATTCTTACAACTACTCAAATAGTCCAATAGCCTCTAAATATTTATCGTAAAACCTCTTTACTACTATTACTATATTTTTGAAATTTCTTACTAAATACCATTTTTTATTTAAATTACATTTTTGCCAATTTACTTAATATTATAATACTTTAGACTTCCCAAATAACTTTAAAGCTAGAACCTTTTCTACTTTTTACTCTAATTATTTATCTATTTTGTTTAAAAGCTTTAATTTTTTAATTTATTAAAGAAAAAAATTGTCTAATATTTTTCTTAACTAATTTATATAAAATAAATTACTCTTTTTAAATTATATAAGTATATCTAATATATAATTAAAAATTTTAACTTTTTTAATATACTATAAACTAGTATACTAAAAATCTAACCTAATTGTAAAAACTTCTATAATAAATCCCTTTTTTCTAATATACACTTTATTTTCTATTTTAAAATCCACTTCTTAGTATTTCTTATTCGCCTATTTCTTTTACTCAACTTAAACTACCTATACTAATTTTTTCACTAGGTCCTATACTACTTTAGTCTATTCGAGGATTTTTTATACTCTCTCCAATACCCTCTTTTTAAACTTCGTAATAACTACTACTTTTGGTAATTCCAATAATAAAAAATTGCGAAAAATAGAGCCTATAGCTACTATTAGCGGGGCCATCCTAATAAATAAATATTATAAAATATTATACAAATAATCCAATATTAGTAAATAAATATTCCATTTATCCTAATATTTATTAATATAAAATTAAAACTTCTAATCCAAATTAGCATTTGTAATTTCTACTACTTTTTAAATTTGAAAATATAGGGCGTTTTTATAATAATACTTAGTTTTAGTCAACTTGTTCAATATAGTTATAAACAACGAAATAAATAGGCTAGTATTATCTATAATCCAAATAGCCAGAACGCCAAAAAAGCAATATACAAAATAATAATACTATTAGACTATAATTTCCACTATATTATTCTTTCTACTAAATAATATTACTATAATACAACTAAATTTGCAAACAAATACCCAAATATAATCGTATTTGTATTTATTTTTAAATATATTTTTCCTATTTACTATAATATATTCCCAAATATAGTCAAAAATAAGTAATAAATAGAAAAAACCTAATATTTTATTATACTTAGTTTTATTCCTTCTATATTACTAACAATTCCTAATATAGGTTTTAATATCCTTTTTTATTCTATTTTAATAGTACTTTTTTTTCAAAAAATCCATTATTTTGTATTACCTTTTATATACGAAAATTATAAATTTATAAACTTTTTTAATTTAAGCTATTTTTAAAAAAATAGTTTTATTAAATGTAATTTTAAAAACTACCAACCTATTTTCTTTCTAATTTAATTTTTGCTTTTTATTTTCCAAAATAATTAAATTAACTAAATTTATACTATTTAGAATAAAAAGTTTAGCTAAAATTATAACTATTTAGGTATTGATATTTTTTTGTAAAATTTCGTTAATATTTTTAAATAATATTAAAACTATTATACAATTTTCCAATTTATAAACTTTAATAGTAGGCAAATTGACTATTTTTTTCAATAGGGCGTTAATAGTAATATTATTTTAGCTTTAGTAATATTAAAATATAATATCAAAATTAAACAAAAAGTCTACTTAATAAACTTATCTAATACTAAAAATACATTTAATAGAGTAATATAATAGAATTTAGTAGTTTGTAATTATAAAAAACTTTATTTTTAATAACTCCAATTCGAAATATTCTAATATTTAAACTACTATTAATATTTTGTAATCCTATATTAGGTAGGATTTTTCAATAAGCATTATCGTTTTCGAAAAATACTTTATAAGCTTCCAAAATCCATTAGGCTATTTTTGTATAATAAAGCTACTAGTAGTATTATATAAAGTATATATTTTTGCCTTTGTTTTTTTACTAAATATAAAAAATATTATAATTAATATAATAGTTGCTAATTTTTTCAACTTTTTAAATACAATTATTTATTTAAATTTTATTTTAAAAAGTACATTTTTTTTAAATAGCCTATTTAATAGTTCTACTATATTATTAGTATAGTAATAAAATGTACAAATATAATTATATAATTTTAAAAAAAATTATAATGTTAAATAATTGTAAATATTTTTAATTTTTTAGATTAAAATTGTTTAAATTTTTTCTAAATTAATTTATACTTTTTAGTCTACTTTAATTACTATTTTTAAATAAGTTATTATTATTATATTAAATTAGAATTTCTTAATACTTTTTTGTAAATTAGCTTTATATAAATAGTAAATTACTTTTTTTATTTATTTAAAATATTTTTTATTATTGTTTTTTTTAATATAAATTAATATATTATTAGTATAAATACTAGTAAATAGATCCAATAGTTTGTTTAATTAAATATTAATAAAACTTTACTACTATATTGAGCCTATTTTAAGCCTAAATAGCAAAACTTTCTAATAAAATATTCTTTAGTATATTTTAAAAACTATTAAATATTTTGAATTTATATTTATAAATAACTAATTAAATACTCTAATAATATTAATTATAAAAAGGCGTTTAGCTTTATTATAATTGGAAATAGTTTTTTTAATATTAAATATAAGTATTAGTTATATAATAAAAAAACAATTAACCTATTTATAATTGTAGCAAAAACGTCTTTTATTAATATAAAATTTGGGTATAAATAAAATAAAAGTAGTATTTAAATCCATTAAATATTCAATAAATCCAATTTATATTAATTTATTAGTAGTTCTTTTTTCCAAAAATAGTAAAAAAAGCAAAATTTTGAATAAAAGTAGGCTACTTTTTAATAGCTATTTTAATTTAAAAATAATATTATAATTAAATTAGCTAAAAAGTAGCTTTGTAAATACTATTTTTAAAAAGAATTTTTCTAAATATATTAAATATAAAAGTAAAATACTTTTTATTTATTTAATATATTTAAAATCTTCGTTTTTTAAAAATAAAATATATTTACTATTGTAAATTTTCCAAGTTAATAATATAGTAATTGCACTAATATTTATAATTGGCTATTTGTAGGCCTCAAAATATACTACTTGTTTTGGCATTTTTTCTTAATTTTATTACTTTTATTAAAAATCGGCCAAAATTTGTATTTTTAAAGTAGCTATTTCAAAATTAAATGCGACTAGTTTTTAATATTTTTGAATAGTTTGGACAAATTTCTAAAAATTTTCTAAAATATAGCGGATTTTGCTTTATTAATTTTCCTACTTTATAAACTTTTCTCTTTTTTAAATATTTTTCTAAATTTTCTTATTTGATATAATTACTTTACTATTAATTATAATAGCTAGTAAAAATTGTACAAATTTTTGCAAATTGTTAGGCTAATAAAAAGCCTTTATTTTTAAGTATAATTATATATTTTTCTCAGCTAATTAATTTTGCCTAATAAAAATATTATATTTAGTATTAGTTATAATAAACTCTTTATTTTTAAATTACTAATTATCCAATTCGAAGTTAGTAATAATTTTATAAATAATTTTCTTTATTAGCTTTTTTTAATAGTTAGTTAACTAAATTGGATACTTTATTTACTTTATTTTACTACCTAAATACTTAAATACCTTTTTTACTATTGCAAAGTTTATAAATAGGCGGATTTTTGCTTTTATATTATATAAGCTATTAGTTTATAATATACATTTATTAATTTAAACTTAAATATAAATAATAAATATATTAGACTTTTTCTAACTACTTAATCTAGCTATTTATAATACGCAAACCACTATAGAGACTTTTGGTAGTCTTTTTAATTTTCTAAATTGTCGGAAAATTAAGAAGAATTCTCGCTATTGTTAATTTCGTTAGTAGCTTCTAATAAGGTTTAGATTATAATAGGATAATTTAAAAATATACTTTAAATAGCAGCTTTTTTATTAAAACAATCTTTAATAAAATAACCTATTTTATTGCAAACAAAGTATTTGCAATTATTAGTAGTGCAAGTTTTGTTTTCCCAAAGTTTAAGTAAATTTTGCTTCTAAATAACAATTTTGAGTTTTTTGTAGTTATTATTTTAATTCTTCTAAGCTATTAAGTTCATTTTTTTACAATAAGCTCTATACTTTTTATTAGCCATTTGGCAATAAGGGCAATATTAGCAACTTTATTAGCAAAACTCTCATAAAAAACCACTAAATCCTTCAAATTACTTAGCAAATAGGAATCGAAAATTGCGGGGATAATTTCGAAAAAAATACATTTACACTCTTCCTTAATTATATTCACTTTATTAATTAGAATATTAATTATACTAATAAATTAATAGATATTTATACTTTTATTACAAAAATCAAATATTATTTTTTTAAAAAGCTTACAAACTTTAGTACTTTAGTTATTATTATAATAAATAACTACTAAAATAACTACTATTTTAACTACATTTAAAAACAAGTTTTCAATTAATTAGTAATAAATTTTAACAAAATTACTAAAACTACTTTCTAAAAAAAAATTAAATACAACTATACAACTTCGCTTTTGTTTAAAAATTTCATTATTTTCTTCCAATTTATCCGCAATTTTGATAATTTATTTATCGAAAAGCACTTTATTACTAGAAAATATACTAAAGTAAACTCTCTATTTTTTAGCTTTTAAATTATAAAAAGGGTTAATAGTTTTCTAATTTTCGCTATATAGTTTAAAAGCAAGGTAAATAGTAATATTTAATAGCTCGAACTTTTCATTACTAAAAATACTATTAAAAAATGTAATATTTTAAATACTTTAATCTTTATTATTCTTATTTTTACTTTCAAATTATTTAATATATTCAAAAAAAGTGGCTAATAATTTAACGTTCAATATATCTTTATTACCAACTATTTTAAAATTAAATAATAAAAAACAATATAGTAATAAAAAACGACTAAATATAGGGGAATTTAGTATATCAATTTTTTTTTTTCTAATTTTTCTAATTCTATACCAAAAAAAGCGACATTTTTGGGGCATTTTCTTCACAATTGAGTACTAACTTTAATTAAATTGGCTTCAATTCCTCTTATACATAACGAAAACCTTACTAACTCTGAAAATTCTTTTTTCAATAGCATAAAATAGAGAAGGTTCACTTCTTTATTTTGCATTACAAGCAATTAATATAAAATTGATTGAATTTGCTATTATTTATTAATTGCTTAATAAACAATAAATATAAAAGCTTAAAATAATATTATATTTTGTATTAGAATTTGCGTTCCTATTATAATACTATAAATAAAGATTTTAAGTTAAAGAAAGAAAAGAAGCAATTCCACGTTAAAGCTACTTAGTAGGCTATTTATAAATCCCATGGCCACCCCACCATACGGGGTTCTTCTAGTAGGTGCACAGATTGCTAAGTGGCCCGCATGTCTGTGGATCCATGGGAGGACTGACGATCCACCTATTTCTGGGTTCTTGGCAATTGATTTAGTCATCTTGTAGGTCAGTCCTTATATAGCCTGCTTTTATTCAAAATTCTGCTCTTTTTACTACTTTTAGAAAAAGAAACTACTAATAAATTAATATAGATTGGATTTATTAAATATTTAATAAATTCAAATACTATTTTTATTTTATTTGTATTTAAATTTTATACTAATACAAGATATTTTTATTATAATTATAAATAAATTAACTATTCTTTAGTTATATAATTAGTATTTGTATTTAATATTAGAAAAACTATTTTTAATTATAATAAAGCTAAATGCCTTTTTATAGTCAATATTATTAGAGTATTTAACTAATTATTAATAAATATAAATTTAAAGTATTTAATAGTTTTTAAAATATACTAAAGAATATTTTATTAAAAAGTCTTGCTATTTAAATTTAAAATAGGCCCAATTTAATAATAGAATTTTATTAATATTTAATTAAATAAACTATTAGATTTATTTGCTAATATTTATACTAATAATATTTT
>Ga0247781_1000435_pt1 | contig 12890 bp, 3 predicted proteins | sample UWRJL184509B5_FD_179922 | JGI IMG/M metagenome (GOLD analysis project Ga0247781, IMG submission 179922) | Plant litter microbial communities from Arlington Agricultural Research Station in Wisconsin, United States - UWRJ-L184-509B-5 | ecosystem: Environmental > Terrestrial > Plant litter >...
CTTTCCGCCTCGTGCAAGTTGGAGTCTTCGTCGATGGTGAATGATATTCTGTTTGTGCCTGTGATTGCCCATCAGAGTTATCAGCAGAAAGTTGTGTGGTAAAAGCCTAGAAATTTAGCCGCAGCAACAGACTCTACCTATCCCCCAAACACTCTGACACACCAAGCCCGCATGACCAGTCAAGTGACATCGTGGTGACCTAGTGTCATCCTTTCTATGCTAAAGTCCCTTTCTTGGATCCCACGTCTTTCGGGTCTAGGGATTCTCGCGGACGGATGACCTCTGAAGTTTCGGTATTCAGGAAGTTGAAGACTTCTTGAGGAAGCCTAGGCGAAAAGTAGTCAGCGCCAGTTAAACATTAAGAGAATGTCTATTTGCACTACAAGCCGGCTCCACAGCCGCATTTGCGATTGCATCTTCAATTGAACCCGATTGGCATCCTGAAGCTCATCGACTTTGGCATCGCCGAGTTCTCATCTGAAACCAGCGTCAGCACATCTCATGGCGTGGTTGCTAATACACTTCCATACTGTGCCCCCGAGGTATTAGTCCACCGCAACCGCGAGGGCGTCATCAACTCGATGAACCATATTTGGTCACTTGGTTGCGTCTATCTGGAGTGCGTGGCCTGGTACTATGGAGGTTGGGCGGAAGTGGAATTGTTCCTCAATCCCAGAACCACGCCTGACGACGACGATCCCGATTTCCAAGTCCCGACCTTCTTTGCCACAGAGAGAGACCCCGAATCAGGAGAAGATACTGGGGCATATGTCAAAGCCGAGGTTGTGGAGGTTAGTCTGCATTTACTAATTTCATTCACCCTAATTACTGCCTTGCGTCTCACAAGACCTCTCCCATCCCCACTTCACTTCTGCTATGTCTAGCAGCTCCATCTTTGCCGTGGGCTTGCTAACTCCATGGTGTTATTCAGTACTTCAAAGAGCTCCACGATCGGACCTCTTGCAAGAGCCTGATTGACGACTTTGTGGCACTGATCCAAGACCGCATGTTTCTGGCCAATTTGGAGAGCAATCGCATATCGGCGGCCAACATCGCAAGTGAACTGCATGATATGTTGTAGAAAAGAATCGACTGATCAGGAACGATTATCTTCGGGCCAGGGGCGGTTTCCTGGTTTTCGTTGGCCATCACTCGATGAAATGGGTGGAGAGTGTCGGGATGGTAGGAAAGTGAAGTGGTCGAGGTGGGAGAATGGAAGGCGCGATCGACTTATCTATGCCGGCACACAAACACAAGTGCCCGGAGTCCGCCAAGTAACTTGAGCCACTCCCTGCTAGTCTTGCGCATTCGCATAAACGCCTGCGACGCCGCTGCCCGCTTGCAGGCCTGGGCCTTGGGACGGGAATGGAGCCAACACACAAAGCCAGGCCGGGCTTCTATAATAGAGAACATATCTAGGTACTGTAGGCAATGTCCCCGTGTACTGTAGCCCCACCAAAACTGCCATACATAACCCTAAACCCCAGACACTGCCCTCCCCCCGCAATGCCGTGCCAGCTGCCAGACTGCGACCGCATTCAACCCCCTCAATTGACCACACCGCAAACAAGGCTCACACAACGGAATCTGCGCAAATAAGGCCAATTCTTCCATTTCTGCAATAATCCTACAAATAACTACTAACTATTGTGCTGACTAAGCGCCTTCCTCGGCTTCCACGGCCTCTGATTGGCCCACAATTGCCTTTGTTGCTTGCGACCGTGAGGCTCGAGTGCTATTACGCGTGGTTCGCGTAGTTTTCGTGACCCTCGTAGTTCCTGATGTCGCCGAGGCCTGACGGCTTCTAGATGCCGTCACGGAACTGCCTCTATTCGCACGGGTCCTTCCGCCGCCTCTGGGGGCACTACTGGACGTTAGAGTACTGTTCGTACCACCCAAAGCTGTCGCCGGCGCCCGGTCTAGCTCTATTCCCTCCCACGATGAGGGCATGCGGTGAATGCTTGAGTTGGTGCCAGACTGACGGCCTGTAGATCTTGCACCGCCTCTATTCCGAGTCCTCGTCGCTCCTGAGCCTTGTACCCTCTGGCCAGTAACCACAATAGTGCTGCCGGCTTGGCTAGGCGGCGTAGGGGGCTGGGTGGCCTGAGAGCGATATAATCAGCACACTGATCATCGAAAACAGCTTTTGCAGGCTCAACGAGCCTCGGGGACTCCTCTCTGATGTCGAGAATCCGAGTCAGAAGTCGTGCGTTCGGGGAGTCGCCGCTACATTTATCGTTACCATGCTTGCTTTTGCAATGCCATAGCCATTCTCGAACGAGAGAGAGACATTCTGCTGATCCGCGTACGGGTGTGATGTCTCAACGTAGAGGAAGGCCAGGAAGTGGACTCAAGGTATCTTAGTAGTGTCAGGGAGACGAATACCTCGGACAAATCAAAAGTGACCCGAAACGCTGGCAGCACGGAAGGAGAGCATGGCTGCTTCGTACCTGTTGTTGCATAAAGCTCGACTTGCCAGTCGGCCTTCCACCGGCCCTCTTGCCCGCTGAGGCCCAGCACAAAAATGCCATGCAGGAAATCTCGACGGATTGGGGTGATAGAGAGCTGCGCGGCGTTGCATTGTGGTCTCGCGCTGCCACTGGTATCGGCTACGGCCAAGCTCACTAGCTGGCAGAGGACACAGCCAAGCTCGCGGCCAGAGTTCCAGCGCTCCACAGAATAGAGCAGTGAGATCGGCCTAGCTTTTCTCGCGGTGCTAAGGAGGCTCTGAAAGCGCTTGAGCGGGTTACCACGCCACAAGTTACAGGCCGAGCAACGCGTCTGCTGCTCCGGGTTCCCATGTGGCAGCCCACGCAGGATCCCCAGCTCGTAGATCAAATCCTCGGAAGTCCAGGGCCCTGGTACGACGTCGAGATTCATCCGCACCGAAGGCTGTGCTTGGAGTTACATGTTGTTAAGTGTTAGGTAATGAAACGCGTTTGTTTGGAAATCTGACAGTCGGGCAGCAAAAAGGCGCCTGATAGGTAGGTAGGTAACCTCTCCACTTCCAACCAAGGGTTAGGGTTTTCTATAGGCCTTCTAGACACTTCGAAAATTTCCAACCTTGTCCCACCAAACCTGTATTCATGTTGGAAGCACTGCACTCTGGATTCTTTGGAATTGAAGGGGCTGCAACTACGTGATTTTATTGCTTCTCTAGCTCTGTCTGGAAGCCAGAGGCTCCTTTATAGACTATTCTGCAGGATTCAGGCTTCGTCACTCCAGTGGCTGAGGCTCACTGGCGTTCTGGCAGTGCCAGGACTTGTCCAACTTCTGTCTTGAAGCGTGTTGCAGAGTAGATAATCTACTGGGTCGGATACCAATCACACGAGCTCATCAACCTGGCATTGGTTTCGAACCCTGAGAAGTCGAGAAGTCCTCTAGACTCCTTGAGTAGACCTCCGGCATCCCCCCATTAACGGCGCAATTCTGACTCGACAATAAACCCACCCAAACATTTTCATCACCACATTTCGCAGCCAAATTAAGTCTATTCTATTCCAAACTGGGCAAGCACGTAGTCTATAATCGTAAAACCAATCTAGTTAATGACGATGACCTCCTGTATCTCTTCCTCGGCCTCACTCGCCGATGCCTCCGCAACCATCTCCTCCAGCGCCCTCTGTGAGCTCCTGATCTCCTCAATCTTTATAAAGGTGTTGTTAGGGTTTTCCTAAATAGTCTTCCTTCTATTCTGCTTCTTGGACTTCAGTTCTTAGCGTAGGCGGTGGTTCTAGGTCTGCAGGACCGCGATCGTAGCGTTCTTATGATCCAAACTCTTGCCGGTTTTGTACAGCATTTTCACGCGTGCCTTATCAACTACGTTGAGGCGTTTTCTAAGCAAACGAGTGTGTTTACAGATATCCTGTAACTTGTGGGGGGTAACTATATTATCTACCAAGGTCCGAAGCCTACAGGGTAGTAGTGTTATAAGCTTAAGGAGGTGCTCCTCACCTTTAGCATTGACGTACTCTCCCGTCTTAGATAGCGGCTTATCGTAATTTAAGGGTACTATACCAGTTATTAAGAAGCCTTTACTGATATTCCAATTAGTGAATACCCTTATTAATGCTCTCTAATAGGCTCTAAGGAACATCCTCTTAACTATAGGAGCTAAGATATCGTAAGAAGCCCACTTAAAGGTCTCCTTATGGAAGCAGGACTTAAGGGTAGAGAAAAGAGCAATATCTAGGAGCTAAAGGAGGTAAGTGGAGTAGGAGAGTAGATAAAGGAGCATCACCTTATTAATCTAAGCCTTATATATAAAGTTAACACTTATATAGGTTAAGTACTAGTTAAGTATTAATAGCCTCTATTTATGTAAATTTTAAGGGGCTGTCTTTAGTAAATAGACCTTCTTAAGCTAACGTAGCGTAATCCTAATGTTACTCCAGCCTTTAAGAGAGTGGTTGAACTTCTAATTAGGTATCTTAGCCGGAAACTATTAAGCTTAAAGGGTTACTCTAGTATAGAAAACAACCAGGGTTAGGCGCCGACCTAATGTGGTGTGACGACCCTGCAGGCCGTCACTTGGGCCGGGGCGGCCCGACGAATCCCCCGCAGAAGGAACAGTGCGGAAAGACGGTGCACACCGTCCAGGCGCACTGGGCCAGGGGTGTAAAGACCTGAAGCCCCTACGACTAATGAGGTGCTGCTCGTGGCATGCTGAGTGCTTGCATTGCGAGCAGGAGAAACCTCACAAGCAGAACGCTTACGTGGTGTAAAGTGCTCGTATAACAAACACCTGTGACGTTATAAGTAAGGTACGGAGTACCTCCCAGTCAGTTAGTATAGATAGCCATAATTATGCCTATAACCACTATAAGGGACTCTGGTTCCTTATACTAATATTTAATTATTCATTTATATCTTACTGTTCAGACTCACCTCTATGCATTATAGTAACAGTGACTTATAATGACATTAAACCCCCATTTAAGAGTGTTAACTTAATAAGCCGTCTTCAGAACGCCCCTTACCTGTTAGTGTCCTACCATACGTTCTGTCTTAACCTACACTAGTCCTTTTAAGGCCTATATTAGGTATAGGTTATAATACGATACTAACGTCTTAGTTTTAAACGCTGTTTATTAAATTCCCAGACACCTTCTCCTCCTTATTAATATGTTAACCTTTAAAAAAGGTAAGGAGATTAAGGAGGTGTAAGCCTAACCTTAGCTCCCTACTATTAATAAGTTAGCTACACACCTTAAAGATTTAAACCTTAATTAGTAGGGACTGGTTAAGGAACTTAATAAAGCTTTCCCTAGAGATATTAAAAGCTATATTAGTCTTATTAAGAAACTTCAGGCCTAACTTAACGCTATTAAATTAGAGAATAATAACCTTAAGGGCTTATAGAAAAGATAAGTAAAGCTCCCCCCGCTATTACGTTTTAAGGGAGACTTTACATAACTGGAGTCTTAGATAGCCTAGCTCCAGAGTTACGTTACTTATTATAATAAGCAGTTCTTTAAAGAAGAAGGAAAGGTTAGGTTTATTAGAGCCTTATTAGATAAAGTAACTGCTTACTAATATAAACCCTATATAAAAATAATTAATAACCTCTTTATAAATAGAGTGCGTAAAAAGGCCCTTAAGATTTAAACTCTTTTTAACAACTTTAACGTATTTATTAACTAACTTTAAATTAAGTTTAGAGAATTAAACACCCCCTAACAGGCTAAGTAATACCTTATAGCCTTAAGGTAGACGTCCTTAATCTTTAAGTTCTCTACACGCTTTAAACTGGAAACAGTAAAGATTAAACTTAATTAAAAGGCCTTAATAATGTTATTTTAGAGTGGCTTAAAGGAATATGTTACTGGAGACCTTTACTGAGAAGACTAACCAGACCACTTATAAGAACTGGTTAAAATGGTTATTAAAGCTGATAACTAGTATTATAACTATTATTATTAAAAGAACTTTTAAAAGGAACGGACCCCTTACTAGTTAGGTAAACCTAAGAAGGGGAACTAGTTAACCGCGACAGGCCACCACCCTGGGCTAATAGATATTAGTATAATAAACTGTTAAAACCGGCTTAACTATAATAAGCCTTAATAACAGCAGTAACAGAAGCAGTTTAAGGACTTATTACAGGTTTAATGTTTTAACTGTAATAAGAAAGGACATATAATATAACAGTGCCTGTTATTAAAGTAAGTTAATTAAAAACCTGTCTTAAAAGGAGGAAAACACGTTAGGTTTAACTTAAGAGACGTTTACGTTAAGATAGCAGGTAATAAAGAAGACTGTATTTAAATAAATAAGTGTAACCTAGGAGAGGACGAAGAAGAAGAAGAACCCTAGGATATAGTGTACCTAATCTTTAAGGGTGTCTTAAAAGAGTTAGCCATAAAGGTGTAGGTTACAGAAAACCGACTTTAAAGTGGAAACTCGGAACCGTTAAAGGTGTAGGTTATAAAAGACCGACTTTAGGAAGAGATGTTCCAGTTAACTGTGGTAAGCCTTAAAAACCTCACCTTATAAGCCTAGGAATTAAGGAAGTCCAGGAAGGACCCTAACTTAGACCTTACCAGGATGGTAAAGGGAGTTAAAGAATTAGCCCTCCAAGCCACCTAAACGGTAAAGTAAACCTTAAAAGGTAAAAGAGAATAAATTAAAAGAATTAAACTAGAGAAATAAAAGTTCTTCTTAACAGTACCCCCTAAGACTTTTAAGTATTTTAAGCACATTAAGTGGATTAACACTCTTACCTCCTTAAAGGAAGGATAGCTTAGATAGCTGCCCTGTATTAAAGCTGGTGTGCCTTAGACTGGCACCTTAAAGGTCCCCTAAGAAGGTATAAAGTAAGCATATTAGTGGAGAGTTTAAAAGTTAAAGGAAAAACATTAAGAGTTAATAGACGAAATAAAGGACTTATAAGTTAAAAGTCTTATTATAACGTTTAAAGATAAAGTAGTAAAGATTAAGTTAAAACTTTATAATAAAGTTCACTTTATTAACTAACTTAAATATTAACTTGTTAAGGAAGATTATTTTATAGAAGAATAAGCTGGGTTACTGTTACTTAAGTTTTAGGAAAAGGTTTAGGAGAAATAACACACGTGGAGGTAAGTGGAGGAAGAGAAGGAATAAGGTGTTATTTCCCCCGTTCCGTATTTTATAATTACAGCACTTATAGTTAACATTAATCACCCTAATTATAAGGACGTACTGTGGATTAATTATATATATAACGATTATACTTTTAACTAGTATTATAGACTTAAGGCCTTTTATAACCACTTCCTTAGCGTATGGAAACAGGATTACACTATTATAAAAGTAAAGTTAAAACCGGCTTATTATTAAGTTTCCTACTCCCTAATAAGAGAGTCTGGTAATAAGTGGAAGGTTATTATAGTTAATTAGGCCCCCGCCATATGCTGGTGGGGAGGGATACTTAATAACTGCTTAGTTATAACGTGCTTATTACATCTTAACGGAAAAGTTAAAAAATGGTAAAAGCGGGAAGATTACTAACAGATTTAAGAATAAAAAGACATTACTGTGATCTAAGCCTGTAAAGTATACTATTAACTTATTAAAGACTTTAAGAACATTATACCGTTTAAAGTTAACTGGGCGTTAAAGTGTGAAAACCCAGGAAGGGTTAATCACCAGGTTTACTAAAGCTGCCTGTTTTTCTAAAAGGAATTAAGAAAAGGCTGTAAGCCCTTTAAAAGAGCTGGAAACTAATAGTTTACTAGTTAGTAAAAACCCTAAGAAGAAGGAGAGGTATTTAAAGGTTAGGCTAGATAAGACCTTAAGGATAGATAATTATTATAACTTAAATGTTAAAGGAGTATAAGTATTATTCTATTAATGTTAACTTAACAGATAGAAGAGGGAGGCTATTTAGGGTAAGAGTAGTGATTAATAACGGGAGTACTTCTAACCTAATACACCCCTTACTAGTTAATTAAAGGAAACTCCCTAACTAAGAGTATAAAGAGGTAATTCCCATTTAAAATGGAGAAGGAAGCCTATACTAATATAATAACAGTAAAGTCACCCATCACTTACCACTCTTAATTAAAGTGGATAGGGATAAATAATAAGTGGACTTTAACGTTACCTTAGTTATAAGGTATAATATAATCTTAAGTTTACCTTAACTGGAAAAGTATAACCCTGTAATTAATTAAAGGAGTGGCCACTTTATTTTTAATAAGTCCCCTAACTGTAATTACTGTTTAGAGAAAGCTAAGAAGATATTAAACTGTTTTAGAGATATATAAAGCACTTAAAAGCACATTATACCCTTAAAACTAAATATAATTTAAGTTAGGTTTATTAAAACGGTTAAAGGACCAGAAGGTTTACTATATTACCTAAATGATAATTTAAAAGGTGGGAAAAAGTAAGAAGCTAACTTACAGATAAGTGAAGAAGTTAACTTATTTAAAGTACCTGTAAAGTATAGGAAGTTTACCCTATTTTGAAAAAAGATACTGTAATTACTAGATTACAGATTATAGGATTATAAAATTAAGCTAAAGTTAAGAGTGAAGCTTTACAGCTTCCAGCCTTATTATCTAAACCCTTAACAGGTTAAGGTTTTAAGGGAGTATATTAATGAGAATTTAAAAAACAGGTTTATTATGGAGTCCCAGTCCCTAATAAGGTACCTAGTACTATTCGTCCTACGGAAGGGAGATGGTAAGCTATATATAGTTATTAATTACTAAACGTTAAATAAGGATATAATTAAGAATCGTTACCTATTACCACTTATTATAAAGATGTGAGAACAGATTATTAAGGTAAATTAGTTCTCCAGCCTTAACTTCCTTATGGGATTTAACTATATTAGAGTAAAGGAAGAGGATAAGTATAAAACGGCTTTTTAAACTCGTAATAGGTATTACCAGTATTATATCATATTAATAAGATTAATAAATACCCCTGTAACTTTTTAAGGCCTTATTAACAGTGTTCTCCACCCCTTCTTTAATAAGTTTATCTTTATATATTTAAATGACGTTTTAATCTATTTTAAAACTTTAAAAGAACATTAAAAGCACATATAACAGGTTTTAACAGCTCTTAAAAAGGTAAAGCTAATAGTAAACCTAAAAAAGAGCCATTTCCACGTTTAGGAATTAAATTATTTAAGGTTTAAAGTAACCCTTAAAAAGCTTAAAATGTAACTGGAGAAGATAAAGGTAATTAGGGATTAGCCCACTTTAAAGAACTAGAAAGAGTTATAAGCCTTTATTAGCTTTATAAACTTTTATCATTACTTTATTAAGTACTTTATAAAGATTATAAGACCACTTTATAAACTTACAGGTAAGGGAAAGCCGTTTAAGTGGACTGATAGATAGTAGAAGGCGTTTAAAGACCTTAAACACGCCTTTGTCACAGTGCCAGTCTTAACCCTCCCTAATTTCTTAAAGCCTTTTTAAGTCGAAACAGACTCCTTAGAGTTTATAATTAGTAAAGAACTTAGTTAAGTTTAGGACGATAGGAAATGCCACCCAGTTACCTTTTTATTAAAAGGAATCCACAGGCCAGCCTTATAATATCTAATCTATAATAAGGAGCTGATAACGATCATTTAATGTTTTACTAAGTAGGTACTGTACCTAAGTGGTATAAAAAAACCGGTCTAGGTCTTTTCAGATTATAATAACCTCTAATACTTCCTAATAAAGGAACTTAATCCACGGTAAGTATAATAAATAGAGTTAATAGCTTTATTTTACTTTTAGATTCACTATATTAAAGGAAAAGATAATAAGTAAGCCGATACTCTTAGTTAGAGACAGGATTATAAAGATACTAATCTAATCTTAATCCCCGTTATTATATTTAATAAAGCAGAGAACGGCACTTTAAAACACACGTTATAAGTGTTAGATAATTAAATATTAGAATAAACTATTAACATTTATATAAACTTATAAACAAAGTATAATATCTATTAGTAATAACAGGACTTTTAAGTAAGAAGGTTAATGGAAGGGACCTGTAAGTATAAATACCCCTTAGGAGACTTCTCAGGGTATATGTAGGATTGTGGGAAGGAGTGCCTAATGTATTTAAAATATAATAAAACCGGCTGTTAGCTGGAATAGTTATTAGAAGGTGTAAACGGCACGCCTAAATTAGGAGTAAGGCTCTGGTATTAAGAGAAACTGTACATTTATAACTTAGATAAATGGAAAGAGTATGTCTAGCAGGTTTATAAATCTTAACTTAGGGGATATATGGGTTAAGTTAAGACTTTTATATAAGTTTAATAAACGTACACCTTCCCAGGAATAAAGAAGTTAGTTAAGGAAGTGGTTAATAATTATAACATCTGTTACTAGAAGCAGAATTAACGCTATAAGCCTTATAGGCTTCTTAAACCACTCCCTGTACCACAGGTGTTATAAAGTTTAATCTTACTTAACTTTATCACTAGGATCTTAGAGTTTAGGGACCCTGTTATAAGAGTTACTTATAACTAGATCCTTATGGTAGTTAATAGATTAATAAAATAGGCCTACTTTCTACTAATTTTAAAGGATATAACAGTAGAGTAACTTACTTATATATTTAAGAAAAAGGTAGTTTCATAACACCTTTAGCCAGATAACATTGTTATAAATCAAGATAAGCTAATCGTATTAAAATTCTAATAAAGGCTAATGTAGAGAATGGGTGTAAAGAGTAAGCTTTTAACAGCTTTCCACTTATAGACAGATAGTTAAATAAAATAAGTTAACTAGATACTTATAATATATCTTTAAACATATATTAACTTTAAATAAGATAATTAACTTAAGTTATTACTAATAGCACAGATAGTTTATAATATAATATTAATTAAGTTAATAAGTGTGTTACCGTTCTTCACTAACTATAGTAAAGAGTCTAAGCTTTATTAAGGCCCACTTACTAACACCCCTTAAGCCGCAGTCTATACAGACTGGATGTAAGAACTGTATAACCACCTGTAAGTTAAATTTAAGTTTACACGTAAACGAATAAAGAAGTTTACTAATAAACATTAAATTAAGTAACTAGTGTTTAAGAAAGGACTCCACTATAATGGTGAATAAGTTAAGGGACTGACTCTTTAAGAGGGGGATTACATCTACCTTTTTTCACAGAACCTATATTTAAAATAACCTAATAAGAAGCTTAACTTTAAAAGGTACAGACTGTTTTAAGTTAAGAAAAAGGTTACCACCTTTAATTATAAATTAGACTTACCTGTTAGTATAAAGGTGTAGATTAAGGTTTTTCACATCTTACTTTTAAAACCCGCCTTAAAGGGAGTTCCCTTAGAAAAGAAAATTAAGGTTAATATTAATAAGGATAAGTATAATGTTAAGGAAGTTATAGATTTACAGAAGGGAAAGAACATGTTTAAATATCTCGTTAAGTAGTTAGATTACAGCCCTAAAAGTAACTTGTAAGAGCCAGTTAAAAATCTTAAGTGCCTAAACCTAATTACAGAGTTCCATTAAAAGAATCTAGATTAACTAAAACTAATAATAAGAATTAGAAATAAAATAAAATTTAATATTTAAACTATTATATTAAAGAGTAAGATTATTATGGGACTTAAAGCTTAAGAAGTGGCAGGAAACTCCCTAGTAGGTATAGAAGGACGTTTGTTAAAATCCTTAACTAGGGTTATAAGGACCTTAGACTTAATAAGGAGGTAGGACCTCCAGAGCTCCTAGTAAACTCTATACGAAAATAAGTGCTGTTAAGAAGAAAAGTCAGTAAAAGAAAAATAAGTAAAAAAGTCATTAAAACCTTTATAGGAAGTTAAACCTATAACCCCTTACTAAAGAAGGCAGTTACAAACTAAGTTAAGAAGTAACCACTTATTATAAAGACCCTGTTAGAAAGTTCCCCTAATTAAAAGACTCTATATTATTAAGAGGGGCGTTTAGCCTAGCCTCCTCACTTTCCTGGAACTCTAATAGCTCCATTTTATAATTAAACACTTTCACAGCCTGGTCCTTAAGGCGGGACCGTTACTTATAAAGGCACGCCAGGTGTATTAACGCCTTTTAAAGCTTAACAGTAGCCTTATAAAACTGTTAAGTAGCAGACTTAACTTATAAGTTAAGGCTCTGCTTTTTAATAAAAAGAGCCTTTAGCTTTACTTTACTAACATTAAAAGCGTTATATTAGGAAGGCCAGTACCTCTTTAAATAGTAATTATAATTATCAGACTGGTTTAAAACCTGACAGATAAATAGAGGGTTAGTAGACTTATAAAAAAAATAAGGGGACATTTCACCATTAAACACGTATATATAGGCTATAAGGTTTAGGTGACAGTTAGTGCTTTTACCTTATTCCCGTTTTAAAACCTGGGAGCTAGACACTTATTATATAGTGGAGTAGTGAAAGGAGAAACTTACCTTTTAAATTCTTTATAGGAAAAGAACGTTAAAGAGGGGGAATTATGTGATAACCCTGCAGGCCGTCACTTAGGCCGGGGTAGCCTGATAAATCCCCTGTAAAAGGAACAGTGTGGAAAGACGGTGCACACCATTTAGGCACACTAGGCCAGGGGTGCAAAGACCCAAAGCCCTTACGACTAATAAGGTGCTGCTCGCGGCATGCTAAGTGCTTATATCGTAAGCAGGAGAAACCTTATAAGCAGAACGCTTACGTGGTGTAAAATACTCGCATAATAAACACCTGTGACGTTATAAGTAAGGTACGGAGTACCTCCCAGTCAGTTAGTATAAATAGCTATAGTTATGCCTATAACCACCGTGAGGGACTCTGGTTCCTTACACTAATATTCAATTATTCATTTATATCCTACTATTCAGACTCACCTCTATGCATTATAGTAACAGCAACCTACAGTGACATTAAACCCCCGTCTAGGAGTGCTAGCTCAACAAGCCGTCTTC
>Ga0247781_1000436_pt1 | contig 12884 bp, 5 predicted proteins | sample UWRJL184509B5_FD_179922 | JGI IMG/M metagenome (GOLD analysis project Ga0247781, IMG submission 179922) | Plant litter microbial communities from Arlington Agricultural Research Station in Wisconsin, United States - UWRJ-L184-509B-5 | ecosystem: Environmental > Terrestrial > Plant litter >...
CCCTAGGATTTATTTTTCTTAAATAAATCCTTTATACTTAGGTTTAAAATTAAGGTAAAAATAGTTATGTATTATTAACAGGTACTATTTACGTAAACTTTAATATATACATATAGTTTTTACTTACGTAATGAAATAATTAAATGTAAAAAATCCTCTTATATAAAATAAATAAGAATTTTATAATATTGTATATTTAATTAAAAATATGTAACTTATTATTACATAAGGCTTATAATTAAAAACTAACGAAGTTTATCTAAGTAATAGTATTTATTAAATATTTTATTCATTAAGTATTTATTACAACCTGCACCTGACACAGGCCTCGAGAGGACTGGCACGGGTTAAGACAGAACGTATGGCAGGACGCCAACAGGTAAGGGGCGTTCCGAAGACGGCTTATTAAGCTAGTACTCTTAGACGGGGGGTTTAATGTCACTATAGGCTGTTATCACTATAATGCATAAAGGTAAGTCTGAACAGTAGGATATAAATGAATAATTGAATATTAGTATAAGGAACCAGAGTCCCTTATAGTAGTTATGGGCATAATTATAACTATCTATACTAACTAACTGGGAGGTACTTCGTACCTTACTTATAGTGTCGTAAGTGCTTATTATACAAGCACTTTGTATTACGTGAGCGTTTTGCTTATAAGGTTTTCTCCTGCTTATAATATAAGTACTTAATATATTGTAAGCAGTACTTTATTAGTTATAAGGGCTTCAGGTCTTTACACCCCTAACCTAATATACTTAAATAATATACACTGTCCCTTTACACTGTTTCTTTTACAAGGGATTTGTTAAGCCACCTTAATTTAAGTGACAACCTGCAGGGTTATTATACAATTCTCCCTCTTTAACGTTCTTTTCCCATAAAGAACTTAAAAGGTAAGTTTCTCCTTAAACTACTTCACTATATAATAAGTGTCCGGTTCCCAAGTCTTAAAACGGGAGTAAGGTAAAAGCATTAATTACCACCTAAACCTTACAGCCTATATATACGTGTTTAATAGTAAAATATCCCCTTATTCTTTTTACAAGTTTACCGACCTTCCACTTATCTACTGGGTTTTAAACCAGTCTGATAGTTATAATTACTGTTTAGAGAGGTACTGGCCTTTCCAGTATAACGCTTTTAATGTTAGTGAAGTGAAGTTAAAGGCCCTTCTTATTAAAAAGCAGAACCTTAACTTATAAGTTAAGTCTGCTGCTTAATAACTTTATAAGGCCACTATTAAGCTTTAAAAGGTATTAACACATCTAGTATACCTTTATAAGTAACGGTCTTATTTTAAGGACCAGGCTATAAAAGCGTTTAGTTATAAAGCGGAGCTGTTAGAGTTTTAAGAAAGTAAGGAGGTTAAGTTAAATGCCCCTTTTAACAATGTAGAGTCTTTTAATTAAGGGAACTTTCTAGCGGGGTCTTTGTAACGAGCGGCCACTTTATAACTTAGTTTATAACTACCTTTTTTAATGAAAGGTTATAAGTTCCACTTCTTATAAGAGTTTTAGCGATTTTTTTTTCTTTTACTAACTTCTTTTCTTTAACAGCACTTATTCTCGTGTGGAGCTTGTTAGGAGCTTTAAAAGCCCTTCCTCCTTATTAGGTTTAAGGTTTTTATAACTTTAGTTAAAAGTTCTGATAAATGTCCTCCTGTACTTATTAAGGAGTTTCCTACCACTTTTTAAGCTTTAAGTCTTATAGTAATCTTACTTTTCAGTATAGTAGTTTAGATATTAAATCTTATCTTATTTTTAATTCTTATTGTTAGTTTTAGTTAGTCTGGATTTTTTCAGTAGAACTCTATAATTAGGTCTGGGTATTTAAGATTTTTAATTAGCTCCTATAAGTTACTTTTAAGGCTGTAATTTAGCCACTTAATAAGATATTTAAATATATTCTTTCCCTTTTATAAATCTATAACTTCCTTAACGTTATATTTATCCTTATTAGTATTAATTTTAATCTTCTTTTCTAAAGGAACTCCTTTTAGGGTAAGTTTTAAAAGTAAGATATAAAAGACCTTAATCTGCACTTTTATACTAATAGGTAGGTTTAGTTTATAATTAAAGGTAGTAACCTTTTTCTTAATCTGGAATAATCTGTACCTTTTAAAGTTAAGCTTTTTACTAAGCCGTTTTAAATGTAAGTTTTATAAAAAAAGGTAAACATAATCCCCTTCCTGAAAAGTCAGTCCTTTAACTTGTTCGTTATTGTAATGTAGTCTTTTTTAAGCACTAGTTACTTGGTTTAGTATTTATTAGTAAACTTCTTTATTTGTTTGCGTGTAAACTTAAGTTTAGCTTATAGGTAGTTATATAGTTCCTATATCCAGTTTACGTAGACTGTAGCTTAGGGGGTGCTAGTAGGTAGGCTTTAACGGAGCTTAGGTTCCTTACTGTAGTTGGTAAAGAACAGTAATATACCTGTCGACTCGATTAGTATTATGTTATAAGTTATCTGTGCTGTTAGTAACAGCTTAAGTTAATTATTTTATTTAAAGTTAACGTAAGCTTAGAAGTACGTTATAAATATCTGATTAACTCGTTCCATTTAGCTATCTATCTATAGGTAGAAAGCTGTTAAAAGCTTACTCTTCACACTTATTCTTTACATTAGTTTTTATTAAAACTTTAATACGATTAGTTTATCTCGATCTGTAACGATGTTATCTAGCTAAAAGTGTTATAAAATTACTTTTTTCTTAAAGATATAAGCAAGTTATTCTACTGTTATATTTTTTAAAATTAGTAGAAAATAAGCTTATTTTATTAATCTGTTAACTATTATAAGGATTTAGTTATAAGTAACTCCTATAATAAGGTCTTTAAACTCTGGAATTCTAGTAACGAAGTTAAATGAGATGGAACTTTATAATACCTGTAGTATAAGGAGTGGTTTAAGAAGTCTATAAGGCTTATAATGCTGGTTCTGCTTACGGTAGCAGATATTACAGTTATTAATTACTTCCTTAACTAACTTCTTCACTCTTAGGAAGGTATACGCTTATTAGGTTTAAGTAAGAGTCTTAGCTTAGCTTATATGTCCTTTAAGTTAAGATTTATAAACCTACTAAACGTACTCTTTCCTTTTATCTAGGTTGCAAATATACGGTTTCTCTTAGTATTAAAACTTTACTCTTAGTTTAAGCGCGTTATTTATACTTTTTAATAACTGTTCTAACTAATAATTAGTTTTATTATAGTTTAGATATTTTAGGCACTTTTTACTATAGTCTTATATGTGCTTTAAAAAGTCTCTTAAAAGGTACTTATACTTACAGGTTCTTTTTACTAGCCTTTTAACTTAGAAGTCCTGTTATTGCTAATAGATATTATACTTTATCTATAAGTTTATACAGATATTAACAGTTTGTTTTAGTGTCTAATTATCTGACACTTATAGCGTGTGTTCTAACGTGCCGTTCTCTACTTTGTTGAATATGGTAACGGGGATTAGGATTGGATTGGCATCCTTATAGTCCTGTCTCTAACTGAGAGTATTAGCTTACCTATTATCTTTTCCTTTAATATAGTAAATCTGGAAGTGGAACGGGGTTATTAACTTTACTTATTATACTTACTGTAAGCTAAACTCCTTTATTAAGAAGTATTAAAGGTTATTATAGTCTGAAAAGACCTAGACTAGTTCTTCTATACTGTTTAAGTACAGTGCTTACTTAATAAAGCATTAAATAATTACTATCAGTTCCTTATTATAAATTAGGTATTATAAGGTTAGCCTGTAGATTCCTTTTAATAGGAAGGTAATTAGGTAGCGTTTCTTATTATCTTAGACTTAGTTAAGTTCTCTACTAATTACGAACTTTAAAGAGTCTGTTTTGATTTAGAAAAGTTTTAAGAAATCGGGGAGAGTTAGGACTAGCACTGTAATAAAGGTGTGTTTAAGGTCTTTAAACGCTTTTTGCTATTTATTAGTCTATTTAAACAGCTTTCCTTTACTTATAAGTTTATAGAGTGGTTTTATGACTTTTGTAAAATACCTAATAAAATAGTGATAGAAGTTTGTAAAGTTAATAAAGGCTTATAACTCTTTCTGGTTCTTTAAAGTAGATTAATCCCTAATTGCCTTTATCTTCTCCAGTTATATTTTGAGCTTTTTAAGGGTTACTTTAAACCTTAGATAGTTTAGTTTTTAAATGTGGAAATAGCTTTTTTCCGGGTTTACTGTTAGTTTCGCTTTTTTAAGAGCTGTTAGAACCTATTATATATGCTTTTAGTATTCTTTTAAAGTTTCGGAATAGATTAGAACGTTATTTAAATATATAAAGATAAACTTGTCGAGGAAAAGGTAAAGAATATTGTTAATAAGGCTTTAGAAAGTCGTGGAGGCGTTTATTAATCTTATTAGTATGATATAGTATTAGTAATGCCTATTACGAGTCTGAAAGGCCGTTTTGTACTTATCTTTTTCCTTTACTCTAATGTAGTTAAATCCTATAGGGAAATTAAGGCTAGAGAACTAATTTACTTTAGTAATCTGTTCTTATATCTCTGTAATAAGTAGTAATAGGTAACGATTTTTAATCGTATCCTTATTTAACGTTTAATAATTAATAACTATACGTAGCTTACTGTCTCCCTTTCTTAAGATAAATAGTATTAAGTACCCTGCTGGAGACTAAGACTTTACGATAAACCTGTTTTTTAGGTTCTCTTTAATATACTCCTTTAAGGCCTTAGTCTGTTAAGGGTTTAGGTAGTAGGGCTGGAAGCTGTGGAGCTTCGCTCTTAACTTTAACTTAATTTTATAATCTTATAGTCTGTAGTCTAGTAATTGCAGTATCTTTTTTCGAAACAGGGTAAACTTCTTATATTTTATAGGTATTTTAGATAAGTTAATTTCTTTATTTATCTGTAAGTTAGCTTTTTACTTCTTTTTACCTTTTAAATCGTTATTTAGGTAATGTGGTAGACCTTTTAGTCCTTTAACCGTCTTTATAAACCTAACCTAAACCGTACTTAGCTTTAAGGGTTTAACGTGCTTTTAAGTGCTTTATGCGACTCTGGAACGGTTTAGTGCCTTTTTAGCTTTTTCTAAACAGTAATTATAGCTAGGGGATTTACTGAAGGTAAAGTAACTACTCCTTTAGTTAATTATAGGGTTGTACTTTTCCAGTTAAGGTAGATTTAAGATTATGTTGTAACTTATAACTAATGTAACATTAAAGTCTACTTATTATTCGTCCCTATTTACTTTAATTAAGAGTGGCAAGTAATAGGTAACTTTACTATTCTTATACTAATATAGGCCTTTTTCTCTATTCCGAATAGGAATGGCCTTTTTATACTCTTTATTAGGGAGTTTCCTTTAGTTAATTAATAAAGGGTGTATTAGGTTGGAAACACTTTTATTATTAATTACTGCTTTTACCTTAAATAACTTCCCTTTTCTATCTATTATATTAATACTGACAGAATAGTGCTTATACTCCTTTAATATCCAAGTTATAGTAATTATTTATCCTTAAAGTCTTATCCGGCCTAACTTTTAAGTGCCTTTTCTTCTTTTTAAGGTTTTTACTAATTAGCGAATTACTGGTTTCTAGCCCTTTTAAAGGGCTTATAACCTTTTCCTAATTCCTTTTGGAAAAATAAGTAGCTTTAATAAACCTAACGATTAACTTTTCCTAAGTTTTCACGCCTTAACGTCCAGTTAACTTTAAACAGTACGATATTCTTAAAGTTCTTAATAAGTCGATAATACACTTTATGAGACTAGATCGTAGTAACGTCCTTCTGCTTTTAGATCTACTAGTAGTTTTCTTACTTTTACTATTTTCTAACTTTTCTATTAAAGTGTAATAAGTACGTTACAATTAGGTAATTATTAAGTACCTCTCTTTACCAGCACGTAGTAGGGGCTTAGTTAATTATAGTAACTTTCCACTTATTGCCAGACTCTCTTATTAAGAAGTAGGAGACCTAGTAATAAGCTAGTTTTAACTTTACCCTTATAACAGTGTAATCCCTCCTTTATACGCTAAGAAAGTGGTTATAAAGGGCTTTAAGTCTATAATACCAGTTGAGAGTGTAGTTATTGTACATGTAATTAATCTATAGTATATCCCTATAGTTAGGGTGGTTGACGTTAACTATAAGTGCTGTAGTTGTGGAGTACGGAACGGGGGAAGTAACGCTTTGTTTTTTTTCTTCTTCTATTTACCTCCGTATACGTTATTTCTCTTAAACTTCTTCTTAAAACTCAGGTAGCAGTAACCCAGTTTGTTCTTTTATAAAGTAGCCTTTCTTAATAAATCGGTACTTAAGTTAATTAGTAAAGTGAACTTTATTATAAAGTTATAACTTAATTTCTACTGCTTTATCTTTAAACGTTATAGTAAGGCCTTTAACTTATAGGTCTTTTATTTTGTTTACTAACTTTTAATACTTTTCCTTTAGCTTCTAAACCCTTTGTTAATATACTTACTTTATACTTTCTCGGGAGACCCTTAAGGTACCGGTCTAAGACACACTAACTTTAATACAGGGTAATTATCCCAGCTGTTTTTCTTTTAAAGAGGTAAAGGTGTTAATTTACTTAACGTATTTAAAACGTTTAAAAGTCTTAGGGAGTACTGTTAAGAAGAACTTTTATTTCTTTAGTTTAATTCTTTTAACTTATTCTCTTTCACCTTTTAAAGCTTGCTTTACCGTTTGGGTAACCTAGAGGGCTAGTTTTTTAACTCCTTTTACCATTCTGGTGATTTCTAAGTTAAGGTCTTTCCTAAACTTCCTTAATTCCTAAGCTTGTAAGGTAAGGTTTTTAAAACCTGTAACAGCTAATTAGAACATTTCTTCTTAAAGTCGGTCTTTTATAACCTGCACCTTTAGTAGTTTTAAGTTTCTACTTTAAAATCGGTCTTTTATAACCTGCACCTTTATAGCTAACTCTTTTAAGGCACCTTTAAGGACTGGGTACATTACATCTTAGGGTTCTTCCTATTCTTCCTCGTCTCTTAAATTACACTTATTTATCTAAGTACAGTTTTTTTCGTTACTTGCTATTTTAATATAGATATCTTTTAAGTTAAACTTAATATGTTTTCCTCTTTCCAGGACAGGTTTTTAACTAATTTATTTTAGTGATAGGCACTGTTATATTATGTAGCTTTTCTTATTATAATTAAAGCATTAGACTTGGGACAGGTCCTTAAGCTGCTTCTACTGCTGTTATTGTTAAAGCTTATTACAGTTAAGTTAGTTTTAATAGTTTACTATATTAATGTCTATTAGCCTGGGGTGGTGACCTGTTACAGTTAACTGGTTCCCCTTCTTTAGTTTATTTAGTTAATAAGGGGTCTGTTCTTTTTAGTAACTCTTCTGATAATGGTAATTATAATACTGGTTATTAGCTTTAATAATTATCTTAATTAACTCCTAAAGGCGATCTAAGTGGTCTTTTTAGTAAAGATCTCTAATAACGTGCTCTTTTAGGTTACTTTAAAACAGTATTATTAGGGCCTTTTAGCTAAGTTTAGTTTTTACTACTTTTAGTTTAAAGCGTGTAGAGAACTTAAAGACTAAGGACGTCTGCCTTAAGGTTATAAGGCGCTGTTTAGCCTGCCTAGGGGCGTTTAGTTCTTTAAACTTAGTTTAAAGTTAGTTAATAAACACGTTAAAGTTGTTAAAAAGGGCTTAAGTCTTTAAGGCCTCCTTACGTACTTTATTTACGGAGAGGTTATTAATTGTCTTTGTATAGGGTTTATACTAGTAAGTGGTTACTCTGTTTAGTAAGGCTTTAGTGAACCTAACCTTTCTTTCTTCTTTAAAGAATTGCTTGTTATAATAAGTGATATAGCTTTAAAGCTGGGCTATTTCAGACTTTAGCTATATAAAGTCTCCTTTAAAGCGCGACGGTAAGGGGAGCTTTACTTGTTTCTTTTATAAGCCCTTAAGGTTGTTATTCTTTAACTTAACAGTATTAAGTTAAGCTTAGAGTTTTTCGATAAGACTGATACGGCTTTTAATGTCTCTGGGGAAGGCTTTATTAAGTTCCTTAATTAGTCCTTACTAGTTAAGGTTTAAGTTTTTAAGGTATGTAGCTAACTTATTAATAATAAGGAGCTGAGGCTAAGTTTATGCCTCCTTAATCTCCTTACCTTTTCTAGAGGTTAACATGTTGGTAAGAGAGAGGTAGTGTCTGGGAATTTAATAAACAGCGTTTAGAACTGCACGTTAGTATTATATTACAACCTGCACCTAATATAAGCCTTAAAAGGACTAGCACAGGTTAAGACAGAACGTATAATAAGACGCTAACAGGTAAGGGGCGTTCTGAAGATAGCTTATTAAGTTAATACTTTTAAATAGGGAGTTTAATGTTACTGTAAGCTGTTATCACTATAATGTACAGAGGTAAGTTTAAATAGTAGGATATAAATGAATAATTAAATACTAGCGTAAGGAACTAGAGTCCCTTACGGTAGTTATGGGCATAATTATGACTATTTATACTAACTAATTAGGAGGTACTTTATACCTTGCTTATAATGTCGTAAGTGCTCGTTATGCGAGTACTTTACATTACGTGAGCGTTCTGCTTGTAAGGTTTTCTCCTGCTCGCGATGCGAGCACTCGGCATATCGCAAGCAGTACCTCATTAGTCGTAGGGGCTTCGGGTCTTTACACCCCTGGCCCAGTACGCCTGGACAGTATGCACTGTCCCTCTGCACTGTTCCTTCTGCGGGGGATTCGTCGGGCCGCCCCGGCCCAAGTGACGGCCTGCAGGGTCGTCACAGTATTATAAAAGTAATTAACAAACTGTAAATCTTAGGGTTATATATAGGATTTACTAGTAATTGAAAACTTCTAACTTTAAAGTTAAATATAGCTATCACAGAAAAATAGAAGAAAATAAATAACTATATATTCTTAGTAAGCCATTAGTAATGCATTTGATATAAATTTTGGTTTTTGGTTGGTAATTTCGCTTAATTAATTACGCGACCCTGCTTTTCAGGGTTATGTATGGGCATGATGTTCCAAAGGCAGGGGTGTTCCAAAAGCCCCCCACCTGACTTACTCGATTCGATTCGATTCGATTCGATTCATACTCATAAGTACTCGATTCACGCCAACGCTGCGTATGTACATATCTAAAGGGCGAGGTCCGTGAACTGCAGCGAAAGTAAAGCCATCGCGAGGACTGCAAAGTGCTAGAAACTGCAAGACTACAGAAAGCACGCGAAAGCAATAGATTCAAGAATGCGGTCGATTTTCTAATGCGGAGGGTTCCTTCTGGCGGTTTATCGGTTACTTACGCGATAGCGGCTGACCTCAAGGATGGTTTGTCTAGGGCAACTGCAGCGGCACCTTGGTTGGTGATGGCTCAAAAAGCGGTTTGCAGTTCCAAGTCACCACGTGGGTGTGCCTCCAAAATTACTAGAGGGTGAAACTTTAAGGCCCGGAGCGGAGAAATGTGGCCGGCGCCAAGGTGCAAGGGGGTATTCGCCAAATAACTTTTCGACCATCGCCAAATAACCACAGCGAAAATGGGCATTTCCCATTGGTGCACTCACATTGGTTGGCTGTCGACCTGGAACAGCAGTCAGCTTGCAGTCAGCGGGTTACTCCACATAGTCACAATGCATAAAGTCTCGGTCGGTTGATGCAAGCGGCCGCTTGGTGGTGCCAGCTCTACACCTGGGAAGAAGGAGCTGGTGAGATGATCTTGGTGAAGCTTGCCCACCGTGCCTGTGAAATTCTACCAGTGTAGTTGCACAACATAAATTTCATGATATAATTGCATTTGGCCAACCACCTGAAGTGACCCGATCCAATTACGTTAAAACACGCTTATACATGCGGGAGAAGCAATTAACGCTCCGCCGCACAAGACGGAACAGCTCCCGGGAATGATTCTGCTAGGCATGTGACATTCCTGCTGCGCTGTACTTCCCATCCATGCGCCTTCACCAGGTTGCGGGCGGGGGTTCAGGGGGTTGAGGACCTGGCTGAGATGAACTATCTGACCCGCCATCCCCATCCTGGTCAGTTTTAATAGGGGCATCCGGCTCGGGCTCTGTGGTGGGCTTAAGCCAAGGTTTGGCGCGACTATCAGTTTTCTCGGCCTGAACTGCCACCTGAGCCCAGTTCGGCTCACAGTTGAGCATTGTCGCGCTATTCTTCAAGCCCCCTTCTTCAGAGTCCCCTCGCGTGCCTACCAAGGTCTAAGCAGGTAGGTGCTCTGTAGGGAGGTAGTCCAGCTGATTTCCCTGTCTTAGTGTTTCTGTCGACAAACTGTTACCTGCCCGGGTAAAATCACTGCACGTACCTTCCAGGTTTGTTTCGTCACAGTACTATTGCTGGGGATTGCGGGAATGGAGACTGGAGTGTGTATAGCAAAATCTGCCTGAAAGTAAAGGCGAGGGAGAAAGGGGAATGCAAATGGTTTCGATGCTCTGCTGTGATTTTATGGTGTGATGGGCGCAGACGCGGCCCCAACACCCTCAAGCTTGAGCCCCTACGATGCAGTGCTCTCCCGACACACATTGTGACTGCCTTTACCCCCCCACCCCTCAAGGCAAAGCATGTTGGTTCGCTAAATGCCAATGAACATAACGTCACTAGTTGACCCCACTCTCGTTGCCCCCACATGCACCCCTTCGATTGGTGCGCTGCTGCTGAGAAGTTCCAGACAAGCTCTGCTGATTTGGCAGTTCCGATTCCGGCCCACCACCAACCCTCCTCACTACCTGCATCCCACCCAAAGGGGACTAGGGCGCTCATACAACTCTCCATGTCGGCACCTCGCTCTGGCTCGCCGCCGGGTGTTTGCCGACCGAGAAATGCCAGTCTGCGGCTCAAGTAAGTCATACTGAAAATCCCTCGTTTTCTAACTCATCTAATACGCAACCGTCTCTGCAGCTCCTCTAAGCCTCAGACACTGTCTTCTCCATGACGACGCAGCTGGAGTCGAAAAGCCGGAGCCAGTCTGTGTCTTTTGGGTACCTTGAGCCTCTACCCTCATACTTGGAGGAACGGCCTTACTACATATATGATGATGTGCCACAGGGTACTATAAAGGGAAACCTTAAGTTCTGTTATGGCCCTGAACAGCATGTTGAAGATGTTCGGGGCTCAGCTGAGGTATTTGATATGGACGTTCAAGGCTTCACTTTCAAACGCGACGCCCATCCCATTCACATTGATTGGAACAGCCAACGGGATATCGAAACCAACTACATCTCAAGTGTCAAAGCAGTAGTCATGCACGCTCTTGGCGAACCTGATTGCCGTTGTGAGTTCTTTGACTGGAGAGTAAGCTATTCCTGAGACGCACCTAGATGCTCTTGTGGAACAATATGGATGTAGTCGCTGTTACTAAATGCTGGTATCAGTGGATTCACTTTTGCGGTGTTTTGGTGCAGCGGTCTAGTTCGACAGCTCTTAAATAAGCTGTAAAGGTACCGGGTAACTGACATACGTACTTCACTAACACAGTTGAGGCACGCAGCAGCAACTGAAGTTTTGAGAGAGCCGGACCCTGGAACCCACCGCGAAACACGCATGGTGAAAATCGCTCCGGCTTTCCATGTCCACGTCGGTAAGACTCCCACTAGTATTTTTGGTCATTTTTCTACTACTACCTGGCAGTTAGTACCTGAAATTAACCTAACACCACCTCACACTTAGACCAGACCCCGCTTGGCGTTCTCAACCGCATGAAACAAATATTCGGAGACGGGGCCGACAATATCGTTGCTAATCACCGCATTCGTGTAATCAAGTCAGTACCTACAGCTACCAGATAAATAGTTTTCTTTTTCCGGGCGTCTTGGCTGACTTTTTTTTAAAAAGCGTCTGGCGTCCTCTGGTGGATGTTGTTGAAGACTATCCCCTTGCGCTATGCGATGCCCGCACGGCAAGTTTAGATGACCTGGTTGGCGTGTCGTCTATTGACAAAGGTTACATACGCCATAACTTCATCGCAAAGTACAATCCGGGGTACCGCTTTTCTTTCCTCGGCGATATGCGCAACAACGAGATGTGTATCTTTAAAGTGTTTGACTCCAAGGATGGCGTGGCACAGAGTACGTACTTTCCGTTCCATTCAAGTTGCTATTTGTCCACACACTGGCCGCTAAGTCGTTTTGTAGGAGTTCTTCACAGTTCGTTCAAATCAAGATTTGCCTCGCCATCTTCCAAGCCACGGGAAAGTATCGAGGTCCGATTGGTAGTTGTCTCTGCATTGGAGGTTTAGACTTTGCGCGACTACCTAGGTAGACTGATGAAATCAATTGATCTCGATTCGTTCGAGTGAAGCTAAAGGTGTAAGCTGGCTTTTACTCTGATAAACTTGCTGAGGTAGGTAGGTATCCATCCATCCCGTGGCGATTGTACGAGTTATGGTGGAGATAGGAGGACTACTTGTCGATCAACAGGGTTTCAACTAGGCCACCTTGCTATTCTACCTGAACACTACTTATTCTTGTTGCGTGTCCCGATTCCCAGCTGAGTGACGAACGGTTGAAAGAAAGACCTGTTTTGTTGTTGTTTTTGGCTGCTTGCTGCCAGTTGACTGTTCAACAGCGGTCTTCTGAAACAGTCATTGAGCTAATAGGGCTGAAGAAGTCCTTCAGGGAATCGACCCTATATGGGTCATTGATCAGCCAAGAGGTGCGAGGTTGTGGGTGAGGTTTTCATTGGAGGGGGCCTCAACGCCACCACGACGGTGCCCATGTCAGAGCCTGACTCACTCACGCCTGAGTCGTCACCAACCCCAATGTTCAGCTGTGAGCCTCCTGCCCCGCCACCTCCCCGGCCGACGCCACAAGCCATGTGACCTATTATGTCGGCCAGTTGTCACCAGCTGAGGCCTCCGGCCCTAACCAGTCTGAAAAGCCCCTT
>Ga0247781_1000437_pt1 | contig 12861 bp, 17 predicted proteins | sample UWRJL184509B5_FD_179922 | JGI IMG/M metagenome (GOLD analysis project Ga0247781, IMG submission 179922) | Plant litter microbial communities from Arlington Agricultural Research Station in Wisconsin, United States - UWRJ-L184-509B-5 | ecosystem: Environmental > Terrestrial > Plant litter >...
ACAGTCCAGCTGTATGAAACAAGATGAGAATGGACGACTGAGCCGGTAGAGGGGAGGGGAGGGAGAAACACAAACGATTGAGATATAAAGGCGGAAGGTTGGACTTGGAGATGGGAAGCCATCTCTCTTTTATACTCCAAGACACAAGACTGAGGGTGAGTGAGTGAGCCTTCATGGTTGAGATAACATGAATCCAACCCTTGTTGGGGGCTCAAACAATCGCAAGTTTTCACCCGCAGTTACCCAACAAGGTATTCCTGTCTTGGACTGAAGCTCAGAACACTGGTTCTGACAATGCCCGGCGCCCTATCAGTGAGTGGATCGCCGCTCAACCATTGCCAAGAGAGGCTCAAACAAACCTACAGAACAAGAATGGAAGGTAGCCAAGCCGATCTGTTTCGCGCAGGAAGCAGGAAGCAGAGAGCCAGAACTTCTGGCATAATACAATAACCGGCGGCAGCAGGACGACAAGGGGGATCCCCATGCACGAAGCTGCAGCAAGCACAGGAGCAAGTGGCTGGCGCCTTGTTTGGGACTCGAAAATGCCTCAGTAGGAGTCTACCTGGCTGTCTTGGATAAACACTGAGGAAGGCCCATGGAAGGTCCGTGGAATGTTTGTGATGGACATTACATGGATTTTCAGAGGCCGGGCAACCGATCCTGGAGCTGGGGATTTGCAGCGGCTAGGATCACCACTGGTTTCATCTCTCTGGCGCGAAACCAAGCCACGTGACGCCCTCGATGATATTCTCTCTCGTCTTCGAGACTGAGGATATCTCTCGAGGCGCCAATCTGCCAAACAACATCTCCATGTCTCGCCGAAGAGCAGCCAGACAGTTAGTGATAGGTAAAATAAAAAGGCACCAAGCTGCACGTCGTGTTCATCCCCGACGATCTCTCCATTCTCTGGCGGTTGACCACAGAAAACCCCCGAGTTTTCAACCGTTTGGTCAACGTCCAGGAACGAAATGGGGGACTGGAAGAGATCTGCGCCTTGTGAAGCTTCTCCAGTCCTCGAGCGATGTTGATTGGACGCCATCACTGTGACTGCCGTTTGAAAACAGACCCCTGTCTTGCAACTACCGACCAAGCGTTTCACCCGAAAAGGGAAAGTGGTTGCGTGCGAGTTTTGGGCATCGAGGAGGAGTAGCAAAGCTTGAAATGCCATGGAGGATTTGTGACCATCAAGGGGAATTGTATGGATGTTGCTCGTTGCAGGGAATACCCATGACGGGAGATATCGGGGTTTATGGGAGATCGAAGCTTGAAAGGGGGTCCCCTGGGAATGAATGACAGGCCCATAACGAACGGAGACTAAAGAAAATGAACGGATAGGAGCTTTACTTTCCATGGTTGCCATAGCACCATGTTTGGGTCGAGGTGATGGGATTCACCGAGGTTTGGCTAATACGGAAGCCATGTGAGCAACTTGGAGTTGACATCTTGCAGAAGCGCTGATTGATTGACATCAGTTGACGAGTCTCAGGCTTCGATTGACGATCTTCGACCGGTGCTCGACCAACGACGGCGTTAGTTACCAAACACCTGGTAGTGTATTTTTATCTTTAAGACAAGAAAACGGCCGGCGGGTAAAGTCGGAGACAATGCCCTCTGATAAATCCCGAGATATGTTCTGAGAAAGTTGTGACATGGTGAAACCGCAAAAGTGATCGACTTTGATCCAATTAAGATTTCGATAATGGGCATGGTAAGCGGCATGGGGGTACTGGAGACTGCGTGGTCGCGAGGGAAGATGGATGTGGGCAAGAATAGCGGAGTAAATACACGAATGCAAGATGGAAGGACGGAAAGTCGATCATTTCTCAAACAAGTCGATTGGGCGGCAATATGGTTGGTCTATAGCGAAGCAGAAGCATTTGGTGTTTCGTCAAGATGCCAATGTGAACGTCAAAGAGCTCTGACCCAGACGGCACTCATCGGGAAGGATTCCGAATACAAGACGCTAGAAGTGGTTGTCAGTCGGTCGGTGATTATATGAAATAGCAGTATCATTGAGGCAACCTCGACCGAGAAGCATGTGCCCCGAGAAACCGGACAGACCCGAGATTATACCAGTTAACAATCCCCGGATCGAATCTTGGAATACAACTCTATAACGGTCGATTGTACCTGGACTAGATGAACCTTATTTAAATTAATTCAATGCTCGCTGGCAGTTGTGACGTTTGTTGGTAGTGCACGTGAACAAGGTCGATTGGGATGATCGATTTCGGGGAGCTGGGGTAGGATAGCAAGTACCAATTCGCCCATACAAATCTCCGCTAACCAAAAGTCCCCTCCATCGCCGATTCACCCGCATTCACCCCTCCCCACAATCCAAACTTGGCACTCCCTGTCGCAACCGAGGCTCACAAGCTCAATCGCCGAGCGAGCCAAGGACCTCCTTTGACTTTGACGGTCAGCAGGCGCATGTGTGTCCGGCCTACCTTGGCTTCCCCTTCAATGAACTCTACTGGATTTTAGATGGCTGCGCGTCCCGGTCTCGGTTTCGATATCCCCTTTCAATTGTGAGCATCCCATCGTCATAATGGAGATTGATTGATATTCTCTTGTTGGACATTGAAAACCGCTCGCCACAACACACAACGCACGCGTGCAGCCGAGCCAAACCCTTCCGCCACCATGGACGTATCTTCATACTCCCCCCATATGGGCATGTCGACCTCGATCTCCTCGCTCGGATCTTCAGTATCATCAGCGCGTTATAACCCTTCATCGAGCATCTCCAAGACATACCGCCAGTCGTCAACATTATTCCTGACGCGTCGGTTGCCCGAGGCCCTCTCGACCGTTATCCCGTTAATTACTCCACCACCATCAGACCACCCAGATGGCGCCTTTGAGCCCGCCCCAGTCGCCAGAGCCTCCCGGACGACGAGGATAAAAGTATGGAGCCTATACCTGACTATTATGAATGCGATTCTCGAGTTGGATTCCGACGAAGGCAAGGATGCATTTGGAACGCAGGAATGGAGGGCCTTGTGCTCCAAGGTCCGAGATGGCGAGGTCTGGGATGAAGTTATCCGCAATGGATATCACGGCGTCGAGGGAGATGTAGACTCGGAAGTCGTCATCAACTTGTAAGATCCCCTCCCCATTAACCCGCCGTCTATCCAACAAACCCTAACAAACGCATACAGAGCAACCCTCCTCCTCACCCACGCCAAGAACCAACTCGTCAACCAAAAGTACCTAGAAAACTACCTCGCAGCCGCCAGAACCCCCAACCTAGACATCTCCGACCGCTTCAACCAGGCTCAGTCCACCCCCAAACGTCTCCGCTCCCCAGCCAAAGGCGCCGCCAGCGGGGCCGACACCCCCCGGGATCTCAACGCCCGTGTCAAGATCCTCGAACTCTACACCCTCCACGCCCTCCCCCGCAACAACGAATGGGAATACGCCCGGGAATTCATCTCCATGAGCGCAGTCCTCGACGACGAACGTCGCGAGGCCTTCCTCCAAGCCCTGCAAAGCCTCCAAGAAGAACAGCACGAGGCCGAGAAACGCGAGCAGGAAGAGCGCCAACGCCGGGAGGACGCCATCCACCGCGATATCGAAGAGGCGAGGAGGCTACGCGCCGAGAACGAGGAGCGCGAGCGCAAGAGGCTAGAAGAGGAGCGGAGGGACCGGAAACGGCGCGAAGAGGGCGGCAGCGAGGTAGACTATGGTATTGAAAAGACCCCCAGTGCAAGCGGCAGTAGTTCCCTTCGTGGAGGAAACAATAATGCAAAACGCACGGGTACCCCGCGACCGACACCACGGAAAGCGGGCAAGCCGATCCCAAAGACGCCGACAAATTCCTCGTCATCGCAATCTACGTCTCTAGCCACGAGGGCATCCATGGTCCTGACCAATATCAAGACTCTGGTAGAACAACTCAGCCTGCGCTTCCAGACGAACCCATTTGTGCTGTACCGAACCCTGGCATTTATCATCACTTTGCTCCTCATGCTCAGCCGGAGGAGCATTCGAGAGAAAATCTCACGGATCCTAGGCGGGAGCTGGGATAAAGTCAAGTCGACGGCAGGCATGGGCGTCAAGGTCAGCTATATTTGATGAGTGGTTTTTATTGTTGCTTTTTTCCTCGCTCGAATTTGTCAACCAGCAGCATGCATGTCACTTAATGTTTTGTTTCTAATGTCTTTTTTGCTTTGTACATATTTCTTCTTCATTCATTTTCTCGTTTTGCATTTACACTAGGGAGGGAGCGTTGAGAAGCGTGGGTAGTTTGTCGTTCGTTTCAAGTTGGATATTGTTTTCTTTTTATTTCACCAATATGGGTGTGTTGAGCTTGTGTCTGGGTATATTATTGGTGTTTCTACCTATGATCAAACATATCAACTTCAGAATATCCACGATAACCATCACAACCAACCAAATAACCTCTGCCTCGAGGGGAGGGGAGGGAATATATCAAAACCAAAGAATGAGAAACACGATTAATGCATGCAATTGGTGGTATCTATCTGAAATGATTTGCATCTATCCTTGTTGTCTCAGTAAACGTGAACCTGTAGAAGAAGTTTTGTGTGTTGTAAAAGGAGATCTGACCTTTTTCTCACTCCCCCATGCGTGAAAAAACTCCGTGAAACGCCGGAAATAGCAATCGCGAGGACGTGGGTGGTCCTGGTGTGGGTGGTAGAATGGTTCCTTCTTTCTCCTCCTGTCGTATCGGCGGGTAGTCAGTCAGCCGACAGTCAATGGTGATCTGAGATCAGGCTCTCGATGGAGAAAGTCGGCCATGAGAGAGTAATAGCAACGTAGGTATGTAAACGTCCCGGCTTCGTCGCGCCGTCTATCGATCATCGGCCTCGTGAACCAACAATCTCGACAACAGCACCGGGACGTCCATCCGTCTACCCGTGCTAATACGTTCGATTTGTTTTCTTTTGGTAGAATAGCTATACCGAAACATGTCAGCAAACAACCATAAACACACAGTGGGTAGGAGAGTGAAAAAAACATACATCCGTCCTCGAACTGCCCAGATTAATAATCTTGGGACACCCGTCGCGGTCCTTCTCGAGGCGCGTGCACTCGAAGCAGTAGAAGGCGTCCGAGATGCCCTCGCCGCCGCACACGACGCACTTGTTCTGGTAGTTGCCGAAGCTGCACTCGTCGCAGATGCGGACTAGGGTCGTCGGGCGCACGTACGAGTCGCACACGGGGCATTTGCCGTCGCATTTGTCGCAGAGGCGGCCGATGGCGATGCCGGATTGCTTGCGGCACATTACTAGGTCGGGGTGGTGGCGGGACATTTTGGGGTTTGGTGAGGGGTTTGGCTGGAGGTGGTTTGGTGGTTTGGTGGTGGTGGATGGTTGTTTGTTTGGCGTGGGGGAGGGAGATGCTGTAGATATCAAAGTTGGAAGTGTTTGGTTCCAGATGCCTGTCACAGTGCTAGGAACTTTTTGGGTGGATGGATTTCTCAGCCACTGTGGCGTGGGTGGTGGGTTCCAGCAATCTCGATTTGCCAGCCTTGTGGGAGGGGCGGAAACGCTAATTCAACGGCTGCTCAGGTACGGGTGGGGCCGTAGACATACAGCTACTTTTAGCTTTAAATTTATGGGGCTGTCCTGCCTATACTCCTTGATTTGAAGATAATAGTGAAGATTCCTATTATTGGAGGGTTTCTATGGATTTAGTTTGGGCTGAATTTGTTTGATTTACAATATACTGGTTTGAAATATCTGGATTCTCGGGATGTTAGCGACGACCAGGAAGTCATCTTCAGCCTCCCACCACTCCACCCTACCTCTGATACCGAACATTCCTATATATTCCAGAGTATCGTCAATAAATGTAAGAAACCCAATTTCAAGGCCCTGTAAGCGTTATTCCCCTCTGTGATCTCAGTACCTGGCAATTGTTGGAATAAGCATCGAGAATAGTAAGCAATGCGATGCGAGATATGCTATCTATCAAGTACAGCCCCTTTCCTGTCATTATTCATTATCCATGATACGTATATACATAACACCCAATCATCTGATTGCGACCTCCCTCTAGTCTCTGCAAAGACCTGCCTTAACAAAAACAACACCATGGCCTAGATTTCCGTTTCTTCTTCTGCACGGACGGCCGTTGCTGCACTCCATTCTGTAGCCCGTGTCTGTTGTCCGAGCCAGAAGTACCTCGGGTAGAAGGCCGCCGGGGGCCTTGATCGGGATTTTGAACGGGATAGTTATACTGGCTGGGTGAAGCTCGGTTTGGCTGTTGACTTCTCGTGGGCTGGCGCTCTCGTGGTGGTGGTGGATGCCAGTCGAAAGAACTGGTTTTGGAGGGTCTCGGAACGGTAGGCTGCGGATGTGGGTAGGTGTTGGACCGTGGGTCTCCCGCCTGTGCTGTCCTGGGGTACCGAGCGGGAGCTGTGGGGGTTCGTGAGTCGGAAAGGATGGTGATCCAAAGCTCCCATTCAGCACACGAATCATGTTCGTAGGCGCGTCGCTTGTGTCGTTTTAGTTTCTCCTCTTTTTTCCAAGTTTCGGGTGGCCTCTCCATTGTAAAACGACAGTAATCGATGAGACAGGCAAGCCTGTAAATGCCTCCAGGGGAAAACGTCGCTCCCTGCCCCGACACACTTACCCGGGTCTCATCACGCTCGAACGGACTTTTCCAGTTGGGATCTTTCAGATTTTGCTCCTTTACATGTTCGTGGAGCTCTCTGGAACTATTTTCCACTGCCATGATACGCTTCTGATCCTCTGGCGTGCATTTTGTGGCCAAGCCTCGCAGATACTCTTTTCTGTTCTTACTGCCAACAGCAAAGAGACCAGGCAAGAAGGCGTATCATGTCGAGCTTGATGTAACAGTTAACTGAGAGTCTTCGTTGTGGAACATGATGCATTGGGAGACACCAGGGTAGTAGGGGTCTTGATCGGTGTCTTTAGATTTCATGGAAACAAGCTGTTGATTGAGACTGACGAGTGTGCGTTGAAGGGGCACAACATCCCCCCATGGGTCTGTTTGCTGTGGGGGTTTGACTTCTTTGTTTTTGAAAACGATTTTCACGTATGATCGTGTAAGACTATGGGCCACCAGCTGCAGGAATATTGTCAACGGGCAAATGCAAGGATATTTGTCGAGATTGGTGGGAGGTGGTCGATCACCGGTCCCACGCACTCGCCCCCCGAGCAGATCAACAGCAGGATCGCAGGCTTGAATCCGGCGACGAATCTCTGAATATATGGCTTTGAGATCTCATATAAGGCTTTCTAGATGGTCGGTTCTGAATTCGGCGGCCTTTATCGGTGAGAGTATTTTCTGGGCCCTCTTAGCTGCTTCCAAAATTGAGTTGAGGTTGATCTCCGCTACAGATAGCTCTTTCACGGCCTTTGGCCTCTCGCCAAAGCCGTATAGGGAGGGTGGTGCCATCGCCATCGCAGAAAATGGTGCGCCTTGAAGCTTTGACCCTTTTATTACACAGAAAATACTGTCCGCAAGAGGTCTCCAAGGAGCCTAGGTTGTGGCTTTCATGCCCAATGAGAATATTAGTATATCGCGTCCATATTTTTCCCTTCTTTACGTCCCAGATGTCGATCATTAGGAAGTCACTTACAGAGTGTATGGCCTGTTGTAACTCGGGTCTTGGAACGGTGTACCTCACGATGTTCGCAGAACTTGTCGTGTGATTCAAACTGGCGTGATTTGGCAGTGCTATAACGAGAACTTGGGTGTCTGAGAAGACAAGACTAGCCCATCTAGCATATGCCAAAGTTGTGGACCGTTGTTGAGTGGTCATCGAGATACGAGCCAATATATGCTGAACGACTTCGCGAGGCTCGCCATCTGTAGCACCTGGACCTCAAAAATCAATGAATTTATTGTGAGGCATTCTATCTGAAACGCGGGTCGTGACTTGGTAACTTGACGCTGTTCGCAAGCCTTCAAAGGCCTGCTGAAGCACGGCAGCTATAAATGTAGTCCTGCAGCCGTACAGTATTACACGGTGACCGGTGCCGGTGAGCTACCTATTTCAAAAGAGAATACACATGGAGGTGACTTTTGAAAACCCAAGTATAGAGAAACAGTTATATGGCGAGTAAAAGTCACGAACAGAGCCCCTTGGGAGTCTCCTGCAGACAATATCAACCGTGGAATACAGAGTGCTTGTCGAATCTGCAAAACGGAGCGCCATGCGGGTCGTACTTGTAATACTAAACGCGTTCGAGTGGAAGTTGGTATCAAGACGTTGAGCCCCATTTGTGATTGGCACAAGGTGTCGCCCATGGGCCACCAGGGGGAACAAGGCTGCTTCAGGCCCAACTCTTCGGCCAGCCCGGGTATATCCGTAGTGTGGCGCGGCGGTTGACCACACACACGGTAAATTGGTGCTCATTTTGGGTGGGGCAGACCAGACGTTGGTTCCTTCAAGACCAACAACTGCCAACAGGCCTCCACATTTACGCCGATTTGTGAGCTCCTCGTCAGATAAGTTCAAGTTGCCTTCGGATACGTGCATTGAGAATCACAGTAAGTTTTGGCAGTTTGGAAAGTAAAATCAGAGATCAGTATTTCAGCAGACCTCCAAGTACAAATTGGCCTGATATCTTCTGGGCTCCTATCGCCGCCTCTCGCGCAAAGTACCCCGTCGGAACCTTCAATAATACCACATAGGTGGTCCGAGATCTCGAACACTAGTAAGTTTGTCCTGTCTCTTTCTGAGGATATGAGGCTTACAACTGCAATGTTAAGCTCTTTCAAAAACCATTCTCTCAGAAAACATGGACGGCAAGGATGAGACTCGAGGTGGCCGTATTTTCAAGCTGCGACACGACGACCATTGGGATACGCTCGACACCTCCAACAATTGGACGGGGGAGCAGAACTCGGACTTCCCCTTCGATTTGACAGAATGGGACGTCAACTGCCTCAAGGACGAGGATGATGCCCGCTCCAATGACCAACTCTACGAGGACCCAAAGGCTCAAAGCAGGCTGGAGCAAGTGCTACGCATCCAGTCTGAACATTCCTTGCCCCAAATGCCGCGAAACGCCACTAAAATGGACTGCATTCCTCTCTTCAAGGATGATAATGGCGAAGAATACCAAATTGGACTCACATGGAGCATCGCGCTTACCCATGTGAAGTGTCCTTCGAACACAGCTATCTCCACTGGAAGACATGCGGAAGCTCTGCGCCAGGTTTACAGCCGCCTGCCACACAACCCGTCAGACCCGTTCCCTTTGCCAAGATTCGTCTTCGCACTCGGCTCGCTTGACATCCGGACCATGGCAAGAAACATCGCCAATGGATATCCAGAAGATGGCGAGACTACGGAGAAAACCGACTACAACGTGATAATGGACGCCGAAGGTGACGACATGTCCCTCTGGATCGTTGCTTCACGCCAAGCGCTAGCCGACCGAGAAACCGAACCCGGAGCCGAGTTCTCGCTGCCCATGCTCCCCATTTTCCAAGGACTGATGCATAGTGAAGAAACTGGCCATTTTGACTCGGCTTGTATCCTTCCGTCTGTTCGCCGTCTTGGCAAACAAAGTTCGGAAGCCCCAACCGCAGCTGAGGTGTACGAGCTGGTACGCAAGAGTCGGGGCGTCAGATATCCTGTTGTTTGTCAACTCCCCAAAGATCAGCTCCAGCAATGGGCTGAGAAGAAGCCCCTGGAGCCGGTGCCTTCAAGCCCAGATTTGACAAATGGGAGCACGGCGTCGGAACAAGGCCCGATAGGTACACGTCGGATATTCGAATCTCGCCCCGACCCGACGATACCAGCGAATAGTCAGTCACTCTTGTGATCGGGAACAGGGGTCTTTTCCCCAAGCTCTTGCGCAGGCATAATGGTGGTATTATCGAACGAAAGTTTCTACCTCTTTCTTCTTTTCACGTAGATACCTTAGCAGATATGCTCAGCGAATAAAATATTGTTTCCTATACAGAATAAACATGAACTTCTGTGATGTGTTACATATACCCCATTTACCGGAGTGCGCTGTAATGGATGTGGTGGATCTGCGCTGCCAAGAAGTAGCCCCACCAGACAGCAAACACTCACACGGTCACACGCACGGTGAGCTCCACTGACCACATCCTTGGACGACCCACAATAGCTTTCCTCGATCGCGCCGCCGTCAATAACCTTGTTGGACAATTCACCAACATTGACCCAGCGACACGAGAAGTGCAAATTCTTGTGGTATCAATCTTCAACGTCCTGCCTACAAGATCTCGACTTCTCCAGATGGTTGACACGGCCGCGGCCAATGCAACCCTGAAAAGGAAAGCCTCGCGCTCGCCGCCCCCAGAAGATGGAACGCTGAAACGTGTCAAGCCAGCCATCACTGGGGATGAGGTTAGTACTGCGAATGGCGATGCTAATGGCAACACGAAAAGCACCAGTAATGATGCTGTCGACGAGAAACCCGAAACTGTTGACACATCGCCGCCTTCTCCAAAGCGAGCAAAGCGGGATGCAGAATCACCAGTCGACCTTCGAGAGCCGTCCGCAGATGTGAAGCCAGCTGACTCAAATGCCAACGGCAAATCACCCGAGCAGGCGCGGAGACCATCCACTTCGTCCGGACCCTCGGCCGCTCGCAAGGAGATTGCTCAAGACGAGAAGAAGCGTGCGAAGCGTCTGTTTGGCGGTTTGCTCAGCACGCTGAGCCAGACATCGTCAAACTCACAGCAAAAGAAGAAAAACGATGTCGATCGCCGTCAGCAGGAGAAGGCGCAACAGCAGAGAGCCGATGATGAGAGAAGACGGGCCAAGAAGCTGGAAGATCGCAAAGCTATCCGCAAGCATCAACAGGAGAACCTCGAAGAAGAACTGGTACGTGTTTTCTGCCGTTTTCTGCTCTTGATTCACCTAGCTGACTGGTATCTTTGCAACAGATGGAAGCCCGACACGCAAACATGCTCGCAAACGCACGCAGTCTACGGACCAGAGCCGAGCCAAGACTGGTAAGCAATTCACACCCCGACGTCATCGCCTTAAAGGCAATTGCTAACACATATCCCAATCTAGTACTACCAGCCGTGGGAGCCGACCGAGGAGCAAGAGGACATCATCGACGACCAGATCCGCAAGGCAAAAGAAACAATCGAGACGGAGCGTCGAGAATTCCGACTGAGAAGCGGCATCTCGGATAATAGTCATAGCCACAGTCGCAAGGAGTCTGCAGAGGGTCTTGATGGCGGCGCATCTCCCAAGCCAGAGACAACGGTTGGTGAGCGTAAGAATTCTCTCCAAGATGCTAACCGCGGTGTTCCTGCTGCTCATGCTCCATCACAAACATTCAAGGATAAGGACCCTAATGAAGAGATGGTTCAAGACAAGGAGGATACCGTTATTTACTAACCTCCTCATCTGACCCATTGAGTGCTTTTCGCTTACCGCTTTATTCTTCTTCTTTTTAGAGTTATCCCTTCTTACGAAGCCTTTATAATTGTTGTCGTCGTCGTTGTTGAACCTTTTATTTTCTAGGCTATATTGGTCGCTATCGTTAGTTGGTCTCGGGGCATTGTTGTCGTGGGCACATTTTGTTGACTGAATGGCACAGGGCTGGTTTTGCCTTGACGTTTGGCGTCTTGGGCATGCGTATCGGTATACTCCCCATTTTCTTCATATGGCGTTACGAGGTTGGTATAATACCACTGAACTCGATAAAGTACGGGAACTGGGAATGGACGACTGGCTCGGTCGAGGGGGAAACAGCATTTCCGGGCATAGTTTCGATGGGTCATCCGGTAACGATAGCATCTTTCTGATAAATGCGCTCCTGAAGTGATAGTATGATATGTGCTGTTTCGTATGATGCGGGTGATCCCTCTGAACGGTGTCGACAACAACATGACTGGCTCAGGATACGGAAACCTGGGTCCGAAAGGGATACAGGTTGGGAATCCATCAAGTTTCTTGCACAAGAGCAATTTGCAGAACGAATAAAGAGGGGTTTTGCGCAACACAAGCGGCCGCTTTTAAGTGCATGCGGTCATCTCGTCGGCGAGATGCATCTGGATATCCTTCCCCGGGAACAACCACTCCGCAATCTCATCCAGGATCGGATTCGGATCCTGCCAGAGATCAAACCGGATTTTCCGGTCTGGAGGATTCACAGGACATTGGTCAGGAAAGATTTCCAAATCAAATAGACAAAATTCTATCGGAAATCTCACCTTGCTCACGTAGCCCATATATAAATCCTAATGCAAAAACGACTATAAATCCCGGCCGTTGTCTTACCTCGGCATAAGTAACTCGGGACCAAAGTAGGAAATTGGAGTGCCAATGACGTGGGTCAGCGGAGTCCCAACTCCAACCGAATGAGGGGCAGTTGGCCTTTTGAGTGACAGCGACGGGATTCAATTGCAACTTCCTTGACAAGCTGACATTCCTGGAAGTTAAAACAACCACTTCATCCTTATGGGGATTCCCAATTACCGGTCGCTGTTTTCATCTCGCACCTTGTAGGTCGGCCAATGAGATAGGGCTCACTAGCTTGCCCAACTACCGAGCCCGAGCTATACCGAGCTTCCGCCCACTTATATGTACATAAACCTCGGCGGAATTCACCGCCAAAAACCCCCCCCCAACCGACCAGAACTAAATATTTTCATGTTCCAGGCCAGTCTTTAACAGACATATTATCGTTCGATAGGGGATCCCAGTGGATTTCATTAATTAAAGCTCTCAATTCGATACTTGAGCGGGCCCGGGAATCTGCGAAACCCGAAAAAAGGGGAGAATCCATACCGTGACTCGGAGCTGCATATCGGCGTACATCCACATCCACATCTAAGGTAAGCGTGTTGAAACTCACGTTTCCCACGTGGTATTAACGTGGTAGACGGCACTTGTTCTCCACCTTTCGGCCAAACCACCGA
>Ga0247781_1000438_pt1 | contig 12857 bp, 8 predicted proteins | sample UWRJL184509B5_FD_179922 | JGI IMG/M metagenome (GOLD analysis project Ga0247781, IMG submission 179922) | Plant litter microbial communities from Arlington Agricultural Research Station in Wisconsin, United States - UWRJ-L184-509B-5 | ecosystem: Environmental > Terrestrial > Plant litter >...
AACCCGCAACTCCTTCGCCTCCAAGCCCGTCCTAACCCTACACTACGAATCCTACGCCCCCCTCGCCCTCCGCTCAATGCTCACCATCGCAAAGACAATCGCCCAAAAACACTCCCTCAAATCCATCGCCATGATCCACCGCCTCGGCGACGTCCCCATCAGCCAAGAGAGCATCCTCATCGCGGTGTCCTCCCCCCACCGCCAGGCCGCCTGGCGAGCAGGTGAGGAGGCGCTAGAGGAGTGCAAGGCCAAGGTCGAGATCTGGAAGCGTGAGGAATTCGGTGGTGAGGAGGGGGGCGTCTGGCGGGCGAATAGGGATGGGGTTTTGGGTGTTAAGGTGGACGAGGAGGGGAAAGAAGGTGAGGTTGAGGGTGAGGGGCGGAGGTGATGCTTTGGTGGTCTGGGAGGTAGGCGGTACGGCCATGGGTTTTGTTTTGTTTTCAGCGAAGGGAAATATGAGAATGAGAGCAAGCGGGATTATCTTGTAATCGGATGATAACAACCAAACTATTGAAGAGGAGATGAAATGATTTCGCCTATATGTCCTAGATCCATTCGTGACGACAAGGCATAACATAACATAATCGATCTCCACCAAACAAATATCTGTTCAACCTCAATTCACAACGGAATGACTCGTAGGCACACACCTCTTCCAACCACTCACATTCGAAGCCATCACCTCCCGAAAAAGCACCCAAACGCGTACAGCAAATATATAAATATAATATATAAAGAAGATGCAAGATCGCTCGCTCACTTATTTACTCACGTACTCCATACTCTCATACATAAACAAATCCGAAAACATGGCTGCCCTGTTCTCTTTCATAATCCCTCTCCCGTCTTATTCTTTCTTCATCCGAACTCGCCCACACCCGAAAAAGATGGTGGGAAATTCCCAATGCCGCCAAGTAACAACCAAGAAAATGGCATCCATCCAAAAAGCCCAAAAAGAATGACATTTCCCAATTTCCACAAATAAACCGCCACCCCACCCAAAATAAAAACTCCTCAAGGATATAGTAATATATATATATTCATTCATAGATGGGAAAATAATAACATCAAAACTCCTTTCATCCCAGCCAGCCCAGCGCCATCAAACAAAGTCACCATGCCCCACCAACAATGACGCTCCCTTTAAACCCACAACCCCGTCATGGCCATACACTAGGACCAAATGTCTCCCCGGGGCCGACATGGCTCTTCACCGCCTTGCCGTTCATATCGAGCGTCGAGAGTGCCTCGACGTTGCCGAACCACTGCGGAGCCTCGGTATGTGTCATGTACAGCGCGAAGAATATGACAATGGTCGAACATAACAGTCCGACGTCGAGCGCCGAAGACGTGATATAGTTGTACTGGAGCCACCAGCCCGTCTTGCGCCGGCGGATAAAAAAGTTGAAAATGGTGCCGACGATTCCCCAGCAGTAGTAGATAAATACAGTAGCAGGCGGCAGCATGCCCGATCCGCCAAAGACGAGCGGGAAGTTGACGTATCGCCAGATGGACCGTGGATACCGCCTGGCAAAGAACCACGAAATAACTGGCGTGATAGCACCGACCAGCCAGAACCACTGGAGGCCGCTGTATAGCGCGTCGCCCGAGAACATACGGGCGGGACCAATGGCACCCCAGATGATGGAAGCCGTGTAGAAAACCTTTGCCTGTGGGCAGGTAAACTTGTTACGCTGATCGTCGGTGCAAATATCAGGGATGTTACCCAGCGCCCAGTTCATGACAGCAATCTGGACAATTGCGGACCAGACAGACGCAACCAACTGGGAAGAGAACATTACCCTCGGCGGGACCTTCATGTAGTGGCCGAGCTTCAGATCTTGGGTGAAGTACAGCGCCTGGGACATGACCAGGTAGCCGTAATTCTTGAACATCATCATGGCAAGGGGGCGGCCCGGGACCATGTAGCCGACAATGTACTCGGTCAGGACGTTGAGGCCAAGTTGAAAGTTGGTGATGGCCTGCACGATGCCGATGGGGATTGTCCATATCATGGGGATGGCCAGGCAGACGATGAAGGCCCACCAGGGAAGGCTGGTATCCCACGCGCAAACAACAACGAAGGAAAGGGCAAGCATGACGGCGAACAAGACAATGTACCACCAGTCCTCGGCATCGCGGTATTTCTTCATCAGGCGCATGTGCACGTCGTCCTCCTGGTGGCGGGCCAACTTCCATTGTGCCCAGATGGTTTTGCCGTAATAGAGGCCGACATGGACGATGACGGCAGCGACAGCGGCAAAGGATAGGCCATAGGCGATGGCGAACTGCGTGGAGAGGTAGAGGGGCGAGTAGGCCATGTACTTCGCTTCGTCGAAATGTAGGTCGTCGTTCAGGACCGACTTGACGTCGTAATAAAAGCCCGTGTTGTCGAAGGCATGGTAGTTCTGGACGGGTAGGTAGTCCGAGTACCACATTCCCGTGTAGCGAATCGCAGCTGAGACGATTACGAAGAAGATGGTGATGCCGCCGAGGATGTTGGAAATGGCATGGAAGGGGGTGACGAGAGGGGACATGAGATATCCCGAGATAATGGACCAGTCAAACGTCATGGGGAAAAGACCGTAGCCACTCTGACCGCCAAAGATCTGGTTGACGACGACGCTGTTGGGCCAGATCCACGTGAGCCAGCAGAACCAGGAGAGCCCCTGAAAGAGATAGCCCGGGAACCAATACCAAAAGAAGGATCCAGCGAAGACGATCAAGAACCATCTGTACCGGCTGATGGTCCAGCCATTGGTCCTTGTCGGGTCCGACGGCGAGTGGTCGTGGAGGGTGTAAAAGAGGGCGCAGTTGACGAGATCCGCCGGCCAGATCATGGCTGCCGGCCACACAAGGAATCGCCTCGCAAGACCAGCGAGTCCGTAGCCGGTGCATAGTGTCGTGATGCCAAACAGGATGTGGAAAGCCCACCCGAAATGCTGCCCATAAAACTTTTCTTGTGCTACTATCACATCAGTAGCATAAAGCGCTCCACCACCGTAGGCAGCCTATAGAAAACAGTCAGAAGTCAGTGGGCCAGGGGTTTTCCTCTTCCCCCTTGGGATCAAAAACATACATTGGACATGACCACTATCACCACATGTTCCTTGTAGTTGAAGGGTCCCGGCCTAAAATTGAACTTGAGGCCAAAAAGATTGATCACTTTGTCAGGGAAAATCAAATCCCATCCGAGTCCAAGGGGGTATGCGACCAGTTGTATCGTCAATGTCGTCAGGAGGATGGAGGGGTTTCTCAGCGACAGCAACATATTCACGGCCGACCCGATGGTACAAAGAAATAACCCAATCGTCCATGCTCGGATTGTGTTTGCCGGCATATCAACATCCGTGTTCCGCACCGAGGCTCGGACCTTTTGAGACAAAATGTCAGTATGCGTGCTCCCAGCTCCCAGTGTGGCGACCAAGGTGACTTCTCACTTCGGGGTAAGGCGAATTATCTTCGTTTAAAATCTGCTCAATCTCGGCGCCCTTCTCGGCATTCGATGTGTTGAGCGCAATCTCGACCTCGTCCAACTCTTCCAGGGGTAAATTCGGGTCCAGGCGATGCATCTTTTCGAAATGTTTGAGCGAGTTCAACAAGTCGACTCCCGATTCTCCTTCCATCGATCCATCATCCAAGTCCGGCATCACTTTGTCGCCGTCGCGAGGGCGACGACGGAGGAATCTCAACACCATCTTGACGCGGTTCTGTGGCCTTCACCCAACGCTTATTCGTCGTGTCTCGGTGCTTTCCACCGCCGGAAAGCGGAGCGGAAGAGACAGCAATCGGGGCTCGTTGGCGTATTCGGTGATCAAGGGACACAGCTCAGACGTGATTAAATATTATATGTCGGCCGCTGTCATGGCTGGTTTTATCTTCTGCACCGATCACAGCCGGGCGCCTTGGGCGTGATGCATCGAGGACGGCGATAAGGGGGACGACGATGGGATGGGGCACGGGGGATGGGGAAACTGGAAATGGGGGACGGGATGTGATATGGCGAGGTGGACTCTCGCTGGGAGTGGTGGAGGAGAGAGCACGAGAGATAGGCACCGCCAGGGATCATGGAGGTACCAAGCCCGCCCAATTCGCTCGTCCGTGGGTGAAGAACATGGGTATGCACAGCGGACCACTCAGTCGTCTGCGCTGCGCTGGAATAAGGTGCGGAAGAAAATGTGGGAGGGGGGTCCCGTTGTGGGAGCACTAGCCATCGCGGAAGATGCAGCCCCAGCAATCAGCGACCTGCCTAAATTGGATTGAAGGCTGGTTCATGGGTCGGCTGCCGATGAGGAGACAAGACGACAGGGGTCAATAACATGTTGAAGCGGGGGTCAGCCCGGCCGTCTGCGTCCTTTGCCCGCTGAAGACCTGGGGGATCTGGGCAGGCATCTTGTTACCTGCAGGTCAACTTTCTCAACTCCCAATGAAAAGTCATGTCGTTCCAAGATCCACGGCTGGCTCTTCTGCAATCCACCGCCCTGCCTTTGATTTCATCGTGTGGCATCCCGAAAATACAGAAGAAACCCTCCACAATGATGCGACGGAGCTGGACCGAGTGAGGAAAGGGGCAAAGAGGTTAGTGCCAGCTAGTGCTAGGACGAGACCACCGTCCCGTGGTTGACGGCCGATGAGATTCCTGGGGTTGACAGTTGACCCAATGAATGTCTCGTGAAGACCGCAGGAGGGCAGAGACGACATTCACGAAATCGGGCAAGCGATGTTGCACTCTCTGCGCCATCCGTCAATGGACCTAAATTGATTGATTACATGCGTTCAGCTGGCTGTGTCCGTCCAGGAGAGAGGGTGGTCGACAAAACTCGGAGTCCAACGAGAACTGAATGATGACTGGCAAATGGAGGGGACGGAGAAGTCGCTTGCCACTCACTCCTGTTGTCGAGCAGAATGCATGCATGCATGTAATATAAGTCAGCCAATGGCAGAGCCGCTCTGCCATGCCGTCAATTGAGATTTGAAGCCGTTGACCTAGAACTAGGTTCTTGGTTTCTCACAAGTACGGGGTACCAAACCGCACTACCAAACTACGCACAGTACATGTACCAATCAGTATCCACAGCTTGCCGGGTGCGGTGTCGGCAGAGAGGAAGCCGATGTCCTGGGATTTCGAGAGGCCGAAAGAACAGACCGCCTTCGCCATGTGAATCGCACCAAGAGAAATGGGGGGATTGTCGAGTGGAATTGTCAAGTTCAAGCCGGGAACTCGACGGGAAGGTTTTGGGTGCATGTGGAACCACCCCCAGTTTCGAGATAAGAGATGGAGAGTCGAGGAAGCGGCGACACACACAATGACTTCCGACTTCGACTTCTTACCTCCGTCTCCTGTTCTCCGTGCCTTCTAAAGCCTGGGCGTGCAGCTTGGCTCTAACTCTGTTTGGCTCATTCCCTCGCCAAGATGTTAAGATGTGCTTTTGTGCCTGGACCCCTCGGTCAACTTTCCAAGCTTAGTTACCCCCCCTCATCTCCTTTCGTCCCTTCTCCTCCCACCTTCATGCGCCGAATACATATCTTGCGAACTACCTGCGGACTACGAAGCTGCCAAGTTGTGGTCGTGATAGCTGTATTGATAGCTGTATCGCAGAATTTACGTACACGACAGAAAAGAGGCACATCATTCAACGGATTGCAGGGGTGGAGTTCGGAGGGGGTCAAGGGGGACAACCAAGGAAAGAGTCGGTTGGAAGGGAGGCGATCAGGAAACATGATCCCCAACCTGATTTTTCTGGTTTTCACGTGTTGCTGATGATCGGGAGGATGGCGTAGATGGCGATGGTATGATGCGACACAGGGGCCGCTTTCCCACGTTCTTGGTGACAGAAACTCCAAGACAAAGACAATCTACGGAACACTATATTCCCCTTATCGATTCGGCCAGACTCCAGCTGTCAATTTTGGGAATGCATCAAGGACCTGCAGAAAACACTCGCCTCGCCAGCCTGGGCTGTTGCTCCAAGATGCAAATTTGTGCAACCGGGAAACCCAGGAGTTTGGGTAGATAAATGCCCAGCCAGCCCAGCCCAGCCCATGGGGCAGCACCGAAAGGCGCAGTGCTCAACAACAAGCATGACAGGTCCAGTCGATGCGGTGACTCGTGCGTCTGCCAGCCAGATCCAGACGTCAAACGCAATAAAGTATGGTATGCTCCGGGCCCGGATACAAATCGACGACAACCAACCTCCTGCTCTCAGGTTACCAACAAGCAGTTTTCCCGGGCCGGGGTACCCGCGGGGCTTGCGGGCAGAGGCGAAAAGACGGAATCCCGTCTACCAAAATAGCAGCGCATAAATTGACACCTCTTCCGGCTATTTGCAATATATTAATCCGGTGCTACCACAGACGTGGCCTTCGGCCGTGCGAGCGCCTGGTCTCGGCTTTCCCCTTGCAATATCAACTTATCAAGCACATCATGCCTCGACGGTGTGCTTCTCGCCAGACGGTGAGCCGCATATCTCTTCCCCGAAGGCCGCCATACCACCGTTACTACTCCTACATGTCGTCCCAGGACCTCCACTTCGCGATGGCACGGCTGCAATATTTACACTCCGAAGGGCCAAGACTACCACACAATTCCAGCCTTGGGCCCGACCCAAGTGCCAGCCAGTCTCAAGTGACATCGTCTCTTCTCCTGTCTATTTTCTTCGTCACTAGTCAACCACCCAAGATCTTGACTCTAACTCAACCTCTCCCCGCCAACCGAGTCCAGCCCGGTCCGTGACCCTTGGATCCAGCGATCCAGCCCTAGAAATAGACCTGGAAGGGATGCCAATTTGTCCTGCTCCAACCTTAAGTCATACTGCTCATATATATCCATGCTGTCTCTGCATGTGCAGCATCAGGCACTCCATCATCCTGAGCAAAGTTGGTCCGCATGGGGCACGGCTTGATATGATTTGTCTCCCCGCACAAGGCCAATGATCGTGACGTCTCTCGATCGTGACAGGATCTCCCCCACAAACCCCACAGAGGAGGCAGTATGTGCACATATACATACATAAGGTAGGTACACATTAGGCACGAGACGGTGCGCATGGTATATTGCCTAGTGCACGAAGGAAGTCGGGGGAGGTGTGTGTGTGCCCCTGGAGGCCGGTAAGGCGAACAACAGTGCGTACATACATACATTCACGCCACATTCCCGGGCATTAAATTCTCTTTATATGCTATCGAGATGCTGTGACTATCGCATCGTGGTTGTCCTAATTAAGGATACAGCCGTTGTTATATCCGGGCTTGGAGTCTTCGCAACCAGTTATTAACATAGGGTGGCGGCGTACGGAGTAACTAACAGGAGACTCTACTTGATACGAGATCGTCAAACTTATACCGTGACAGAAAAGGAATATGATGGTAAAATATCATGATTGATGGCCACCCAGAGCTATAGAAGATGAGAGGAATTACACAAGACACAAAAATCACCCACTCCCAAGGAATGAATGAATGAATTAATAGTCGTTAGTTACTTACAACCAAAACAAAGTAAAGAAATACATCAAAAGACGAGCCACAAAGGCAAAAATGTAATGCTTTGCGGTTTATGTGGATCGAACACATGACCTTCAGATAATATGATGAAGTGGACTTCAGTCTGACGCTCTCCCAACTGAGCTAAACCCGCTGGATGCTAATGTCGCTCAAAACTGCAGCCTATGGTTGTTGTGCGGGAATGCGGAGCGGAGCATTGGAGATGAATGTGGTGTGACGGAGGTGGTATTTCCTGTGGGATAACGACGACAAAAGGGGGGAGGGCTGCTTGGATGCCGAGCCCCACACAAAATACGAGGCGCTTGGGGAGCCTAATGCTGACTAAGGTGGTGCATAAAGGGGATGGATGTGCTCCATTCAGGGGTGGATATCTTTCGCACCGCAAGTCCGCAACGTGCTCGGCGACTGGATATTTACATCTACACCAGAAAGATGACATTACCGGCAGTTGGTTGTTAACATGGAAGTTACGGCCAGCGCCGCAACTCGGCATTCCTAGCTCACGCCTTAGAGAACAGTGTTGGACACGTAATCTTGATCAAAAACAGCAAATAAACTTTTCATTTCGTCATCTCCGTCCATAACCAAGTTTTCCAGCTATATCGGAGTATAAAAGTATCTAATATTGGTATCATAAACATATCAAGTCATAATAAACACATGAGTAACATCATGAATGACCCCGTCAAAGCGCGTCCAACTAGCTCGCAGTTCCCCTTCGTCTCAGAATTCGTACGAGAAAGCTAGAGCGGCTCTGCTTGCCGGGTTTGCTGCACAAAGGCGACTCCTCGGAGCTGTCTCCAGAGGACGTGTCCGACCGACCGAGGCCGACGGTACCGGTCGTGCCAGCGCGCCCCCGCCGTGGCCATGTCGACTTGAACCTCGTGCCGGTTGGGGTTGTTGGACTGAGACTTGCACGGCGTTGGTGACTGCCGATTTCTTTGATTCCGTTCCGGTCCCAGCGAGGAGACCTAGGAACAAGGCCCCGTACAAAGCGGCGTGCAAGTCCCGGGCCCGGGATGTGGTCCCACTCAAACACAGAGATTTGGGGAGGCGATGGTGGCTCCTCGGGGAGGGTTGATGGAACTCGTAGGACCTGGCTTCGATAGGATCGAAGTTCCTTGTCGAGCGGAATTATGGTCTGGTGCTGCACCGCGAGCGACGGCAACGACCGCGTGGGTGTCTTGGAAATTGATGCTTTACGTCGACTTGCGATGGATGGACGAGGAGGGCTCTCTTGTTCCTCGTCGGGGGTTTTTGGAAGCGGCTTCATGTCCAAAGGTGAGACACTAGGTACAGTTCTTCTGGGTGTCGCTGGCAAAGGTCTCCGCATATAGGATGCCACTTGGGCAGGATCTTCGGGATTGTTCAACGCCACATCAACGCTGGGTCTCCTGGTGTTGTTTGATGAACCCGAGGACCGGGAGTCGCTGTCGCCGGACTGCTTTGGGAGCGACGGCCTCCGCGGGGATCCCGAAGATTGGACGGGCGGGGTATCTGTTGTGGAGGGAAATAGCGAGTACGACGCTCTAGGCGTGGTCTTTTCATGCCGTTTAACACCTGTGTTTGACTGAGGTAGTGGCCAGCTCGAACCTCCTTGGGTGGACTGGCTTCCTGCTCGGTCTCGTGGCGCCTGTTGCAACCCCTGGCTCGCCATTACCACTGGGGGCTGGTGATGGGGCCGGTATGTGTCGAGGAGTGCTGGATACTGAACTCTCCCTCTGGCTGCTTCGTCGGCCTTCGTTTGCCAAAATGAATCCCACAGCTCTGTGTCGGTGGGGTGGCACTGATAGTCGTCTTCGGCAGAGATTTCAGAACCGTGATCCTCCACCATCCCTGGCATTGAACAGTCAGATCCGGCTGATCCTCGACGGTCTTCATGGTCAGACATGGGGTGATAAGAATCAGAACTTGAACGAGGGCAGGGGTAGTTTGACACTCGAAAAGGTCTGTGGAGAGGGAGTTGGGAGATGAGTTGAAGCTCGACAGGTTTGGTCGAGGTATCCATCTTGGAAGAAGGTCAAGATATTACAGAAATAAAAGTCCACAAAGATGAGGCTAGAATCCGGCGAGAATAACTGAGGTTGAGGTGGGAATTGGGAACAAGTAAGGAGTGCAACTGTATAAGGCTCCTATACATACATTTTCTGAGGGGGAGGTATCCGAACCAGGTCCGTAACCTGCGTAGGGGCGACGGGAGCATTGACCAGGCATAAATGTCCCGACGATTGCCTCGCCCCTTGGAAGTTCGCTGCAGGGTGGGAGAAGTGACACACAGGGAGAGGATGTGACACTTGACTGCCCAAAGAGGCCAAACAAAAACAAGGTTAGGGACAAAGATGTAGGAATGTCATTAGTTGGTGGGTGGGTGTTAGAGAACACATTCTTGTCAAGGGACCGGCCCTTTATGGTCGCTTGGGGACACAGGGCTGAGCATCTGGCCTCGAAGCCCCAGATTCGGCCCCAGGTCGTTGTCTGATATCTCCGGTTATCCAATGATGATGGCTAGCTCAGTCACTGAATATGATGCATACTGCCAATTTGCACTTCAGAACAGGACAGGCTCTGATTTGACCATGGAAGAAGGCCAATGCAGAGAGGCTGATACGTGGCTTTCCCAACTACATCTGAATGTTGAGGGAAAGCCATAGGGAGTGTCGATCGAACGGTTGGGACCTTTGTGGGGGAGGCAAAGGGACCGCCAGGGGGCGTGGGGATAGAGACCAGTTTGTGCATGTTTCATTCCCGATTCGAGGGCAAGGCAGAGGGTTCGACGACCATGTGAAAACGAGAGGTTGAACATCGTGAGGTTGACCAAGTTGGCCAAGTTTTCTTGGGTCTGTTCTCCCGCTCGGCTGCACAGCTTGGGCAACCAAGTACCACCGAGCGCCGAGACATATGCATAGCCCATGTACGATCATGAGATATGCACATCGAGGCTGCAAGACAGGAGAGACAGCGAACCAGAGTTGCGCAATGCGAGACATTCGGCCCCCCACAATTAGTCGATTTACCGGCGTCGATCTCCCGAGTTCGACTGGTCGACACGAGATCCCAACTATACCAAAAAGGTTCGAAAAGTATAAGACAATATGATAGAATGGAAGGATTGAGTGAGGCTTGCGTTAGGGCCGGGTACCCCTCACTCACGACGAGGACTGCCTGGACAATCGTTTTGTCCAATAATTGGCAGACGATGGAAAAGTCTAAAGGGGATCGGAGAGAACGGGAAATACTTGAGCGGAAAGGGTGTTTGACGCTGTTAAAAATTTTACATGCAAAGGGAGGCAGGAGCATTCGAGACAAACATGCTGCATGTCAGAGTCCCAATTTGGCAATTGCGATCTATGTAAGTGGTTGAGGGGTTCCTACCAAAACATGTCGAGAGAGACGGGATGCTCGCCGATCACTCCCCACCTCACCCAGACGCCACCTCCATCCTATTAGATCATCCAGTCCTCCAACCTGTCACATTGGGTAACACGACACGGCACCACACGACACGACAAGCTGCCACAGAACATACCCCGGAAAAGAAGGCACGGCGAGCTGCCATGGTCATGGTCAAGGTAACACGGCAGCTGCCCTCGAAACCTTAATCCCATCACTTGCACGCCCGAGGTGAAGATGCACCGACCTACGTCAGCAATATGGCGATGGTCCCGTCCCCGCTCAACCTCGCGGCCGATAGTTCAGGTGCGGCGCGGACAACCTGAATCCCGCCTCCTTCACTCACCCCTTCACCCGCCGCAATTCAACGTCTCATAACCGCCACAGCTGCAGCCCCCAGAGCCTCCTTACATCGCAGCCCGTTGTTGAGCATGATCAGACCACTTTGAGTGTAGAGATCCAAGACAAGCCAAAGGAAGAAGAAATATCAAGATCGAAAAAGAAAGGGAGAGAGACGGTTGTCCGTGTGAGACGGTTGTCCGTGTGAGACGAGATGATGCACTCACTTGATGCAAGGGGGAGCGAGTGGGAGGCAGCTCGGACGGAACTCCGGGGCAGACAGCCTCTGAATGCCAAGAGGTAGAGAAGGAGACGTTCATGCCTCATGATTGGCAAGATATCCCAAGGTACGTATGTACAGACAAAGCTGAGAAAAAGAGCAAAAGGAGAACTGCAGGCCAAGCCAGCCACACAAAACAGAAACTCCCACCTAATCCAACCCAATCCCAAACCGAGTCGAAAGAAACCAAGTTATCCGTCCACCCATCCCATACCAAAACCATATCCCAGTCCCAACAAAACCCCGAACCAAAGCAAACCAAACCGGGTATTCCTCCAAGCCTCAGGGGAGAAGCCCATATCCTGACCGCAAGTTATACCCCTTTCCCTTATTTGTTGTGTCCCCAACAAAGACACTCAAAGTCCTAGTAGACCTGTTGTCTCTCCTGTCCTGTAAGAGTCCGATCCAGTCCAATGTATCCCATCCCATGCCAGATTATACCTGTAAAAAGAAAATTCCCAGTCCATCCAACACCGTGTGTCCGTCCCATCCCATCCGTGTCCGGAGTATATATTCCGGCCGTTGCCTACCAGCCAGCCCATCCCAAATTTTATGACAAATGGGACACCCAAAAAAAGAAAAGTGAACACAAGAAACCCCCCCAAAAGTATTCACCTCGCCTGCCCAATGGTATCCCTCCTCCAGTCGTGCTCCCTTTCCCTCTCCCTCTCCCTCGACGGACTAGGCCGAATAACCCCATGATACGTCTCGCTCTCATCCTCACCATAATCCCTCTCATCCTCCTCCACATTATCATCATAAAAAGTATCGCACGACCTCGGACTACTGCTCCCTTCATCCCCCGCACCACCTCTCACAGTAGACTGCGTATTCCCCCTGGGCCGAGTAACCTGCGTCAGTGGCGCACCGCCGCCCCCAACATCCTCAGCGCCATTGGACGACGACGCCGCGCTGGGGCTCTTCCCCCTGTCCACCCAGCTCGGCGTCTTGCGGTGCTCCTTCCAGCTGACCTTGACGCGGAGCGACTTGGGCGGCGCAGCGAGGTGGCTGACGCGGGACTTTTGCGTCGCGTAGCCGACCTCGATGTCCGGGTACAGGTAGGGCCGGTCGAGGCCGAGGGACTGGAACATGCCCGGGCACCAGCGGCGGAAGAGCGGCCAGAGCGCCGGGGCCGACGCGCAGAGGACGGCGAGGTTGATCTCGATGGTGTTGGTCGTGTAGCCGAGGGAGTAGTGGCTGTCGGCGGGCTTGAGGTAGAAGGATCGGATGATGAAGTAGAGGCGGACTGCGCCCATGGCGACGACTCTGTTTGGGTGTAATCATGTTTTGTTAGCTGTCTGTTCATGTACATAATAATAACTGTCGTCCAATAATATGGTGAGGG
>Ga0247781_1000439_pt1 | contig 12852 bp, 4 predicted proteins | sample UWRJL184509B5_FD_179922 | JGI IMG/M metagenome (GOLD analysis project Ga0247781, IMG submission 179922) | Plant litter microbial communities from Arlington Agricultural Research Station in Wisconsin, United States - UWRJ-L184-509B-5 | ecosystem: Environmental > Terrestrial > Plant litter >...
CTCGCTTCGCAGAAGCGAGTGTGGCCAATGCACTCCGTGCACTGGCCACCCTCACGGCTATAATAACACGGCTTCCACTCTTGAAGATAGAAAAAATTAATCACCTTTAACACACACTGCTTTCCAATGCCTTAACCCCTTTTTGCATTTCAACAAAGTGCCCTTTAGAACTACGTATAGATCTCTATAATTAAGATGGTGGAAGAACTAATTCCCTATATTAAGGTGTTTAAAGATGAAGAATTACAGTTACTTTAAAACAAAGTAGTGGAAACAGACACCCTTTACAGAGACGTATATTACGTAGTGAAGAAAGGGGATTATATTTTAAATAGTAGAGTAATTTTTAAGGTTTAAATCTTAGATTGTAAAATTAATAAAACAGGGCACTTAACTTACAGGGACCAGATCTGGGTCTTTAAAGCGCTAGCAGCCTTTAAATAAGTGGAATAAGAACTCCCTCTACAGTTATTAAAGTGGAACACACTTAAAACTTGGCTTATATAGGTGGTTTATAACTTTAACGTGGTAGGCCACCCTGGGAGAGAAGGTACCTTAGTAGCAGTTAGTAAGCAGTTCTATTAGCCCTTACTTTACTACCACGTATGCTGCTTCCTTTATAATTATAACGTATATAGCTGTATTAAAATCTAAAGAGAATATAAAAAAGGCCTTTTAAAGCCGCTTTTAATATTAAAGCGTTTTTTCACAGATATTTAAATAGACTTTATTACTAACCTCCCCCTAGCTAATAGTTACTGGAACCTATAGGTTATTAAAGACTGCCTTAATAAATACGTCGTCTTAGAACCCACCGTCTTTATAAACGTAAAAGAGTGTATAACTTACTTCCTTTTTTACTAAGTGCGTTACTATAGCTGGTTTAAATGTATTATTAACGACTAAGGGTTAAATTAAACTAGTAAGTTTTAAATATATGTATGTAAGTTATTAAATATTAAATAATAATTAAGTACAGCTTACTACTTTTAAACAGACGGAGGCTTAAAATAGATAAATTAAAAGGTTTAAGCTTACTTAAGAGCTTATATCGCTTTAAATTAAGATAATTAAGATATATATAGTATTATTACTTAATTAGCTATTAATTGTAGGATAAACAGCTTTATTAGTATATCCCCCTTCCTAGTAACGTATAGTTATAAGCCGGCCTCTTTAATACTAATTGCTAGTAACGTATATATAAAAGAGTACTGCCTTAACACCCTTAAAACGTTAGTTAAGAACTACATTAAACGTATAAAAGACATTATAAAGCTGTGTAAGGCCGTTATAACTATTACTGCGCTTAACTAAGAGTAATATATTAATTAAAAACACACACTTACTTAACAGTTTATAATAAGGGATAAGGTGTGGCTTAACTTACGTAACTATACCTTTATAAGGCCGAAGAAGAAGCTTAACTGGCTTTATGTAAAGTTTACCGTTTTAATAATAAAGGGCTTTTACGTAGTGGAACTTTAAGATATATTATAAGGGATTTACCCTTATTTCTACATAAACCTCCTTTATAGGGCCAGAGGAGACCCCCTCCTTAGTTAGATATAAGTGGACTTTTAACCATTAGCGGTTATATTAGGTATATACGACGCTAACGAAATCTATTATATAAGAACTTATAAGACAGGATCAGGCTTATAACGTAAAGCCCTTATTAAATAAACTGGTTATACTGTGTTTACGTAGGAGCCTATAGCTAATGTTAAAGGCACTGTTGCCTTATAGGAGTATAAGGAACTTTACAGCCTTATAGTAACAGAGGATAGGTTAAGGGAATAATTTACAGGCTGGGAGAAAAAGGTGTAAAAACAGCCAGAAAGTAGTAAAGCTGTAGCTAAATTAATTTCAGCCCTAAAGGGTGCTTATAATAATACGTTTACAGGGGAGTGGAGAGCCCCCCTAATAAGGTAAGTAGTTAGTAAACTATTAATAAAATAAAAAAGTAAAAAACATTATTAAATTCCTCTTTATACCGAAACGTTATAAGCCTCCTTAAGGTTTAAGAGCCTTATTAAAATGGTAGTGAAGGCCTCTGTATTAACGAGAGTGGGAGTAGGGACTGTAGGAGCAGGTGGGGCTGGGGGAGTAGGGGATAGTGACGGTAACGGTATAATTATTAACGGCTCTTTAAAGAGAATTAGGTCTAGGGAGCTTATAGTGTATATAAGAGTTAGCTGTGTTTAAAAAACCGCTTTTATAAAAGGGGACTTATAAGATAGGGTACGCCTGGTGTTTAATAAGCTAGTAAAGCCTGTTTATTATTATTACAGTGGTGGTAAAGTTTACCTAGGGGGTACTTTCCTTAAAGTAGCCAGTTGTAATCTAAATAGTGTAATAATGTAATAGCACCTTTAAGGTAACGCCCTTATAAAAGCGCTAATCTACAGCGTAATAAAGGTATACGTTACTTTTAAGTTTAGAATAGATTTTACAGGGGAAGTCTAATCTTATATAATAGGTGTAAGGTATTAGGTTTATATTAAGGGGTTATATAATAATAGTTAGTTAAACTTTATCCTTTAAAAAGTAAGGTTAACATTTACAGGATACTGTGACGACCCTGCAGGCTGTCACTTGGGCTGGAGCGGCCTGACAAATCCCCCGCAGAAGGAACAGTGCGAAAGACAGCGCACACCGTCCGGGCGCACTGGGCCAGGGGTGTAAAGACCCGAAGCCCCTACGACTAATGAGGTGCTGCTTGCAGCATGCTAAGTGCTTGTATCGCAAGCAGGAGAAACCTTATAAGTGAAACGCTCGCGCGGTGTAAAGTGCTTGTATAACAAGCACTTTTAACACCGTAAGTGAGGGACGAGGTACCTCCCAGTTAGTTAGTATAGATAGCTATAGTTATGCCCATAACTACTGTAAGGGACTCTAATTCCTTACGCTAGTATTTAATTATTCATTTATATCCTACTATTTAGACTCACCTTTATACATTATAGTGACAGTAACTTACAGTGATATTAAACCCTTATTTAAAAGTGTTAGTTTAATAAGCCGTCTTTAAAACGCCCTTTACCTGTTAACGTCTTACTATACGTTCTATCTTAACCTACACCAGTCCTCTTAAGGCTTATATTAGGTACAGGTTGTAATATAATATTAGCGTCACAGTTTTAAACGTTATTTATTAAACTCCCAGACACTACCTTTCTCCCACTAACATATTAACCTTTAAAAAAGGTAAAGAGATTAAAAAGGTGTAAGCTTAACCTTAACTCCCTATTATTAATAAGTTAGCTACACACCTTAAAAACTTAAACCTTAATTAGTAGGGATTAGTTAAGGAATTTAATAAAGCCTTCCCTAAAGACATTAAAAGCTGTATTAATTTTATTAAAAAACTTTAAGCTTAACTTAACGTTATTAAGCTGGAGAATAATAACCTTAAGGGTTTGTAAAAGAAATAAGTAAAGCTCCCCCTACCCTTACATTTTAAGGGAGATTTTACACAGCTGGAGTCCTAAATAGCCTAACTTTAAAGTTATGTCACCTATTATAATAAGCAGTTCTTTAAAAAAGAAGGAAAGGTTAAGTTTACTAAAGCCTTACTAGATAGAGTAGCCGTTTATTAGTATAAACCCCATATAAAGATAATTAACGACCTTTTTATAGATAGAGTATAAAAGGAAGCCCCTGAGACCTGGGCCCTTTTTAATAACTTTAACGTTTTTATTAACTAACTTTAGATTAAGTTTAGAGAATTAAATACCCCTTAACAGGTTAAGTAACACTTTATAGCTTTAAAGCAGACGTCCTTAATCCTTAAGTTCTCCACACGCTTTAAACTAGAAGTAGTAAAGATTAAACTTAGTTAAAAGGCCCTGGTAATGCTGTTTTAAAGTAGCTTAAAGGAGTATGTCACTAAAGATCTTTATTAAGAAGATTAACTAGATTGTCTTTAGGAGTTAATTGAAATAACTATTAAGGCCGATAACTGGTATTATAATCACTATTATTAAAAGAACTTTTAAAAAGAACAGACCCCTTACTAGCTAAGTAAGCCTAAAAAGGGAAACTAGTTAACCGTAATAGGTTATTACCTTAGGCTAATAGACATTAGTATAGTAAACTATTAGAATCGACCTAACTACGATAAGCCTTAACGATAGTAGCAGTAAAAGTAATTTAAGGACCTGTCCTAGGTCTAGTGCTTTAATTACGATAAGAAAGGCCATATGGCGTAGCAGTACCTGTCATTAAAGTAAGTTAACTGGAAACCTGTCTTAAAAGGAGGAAAGCACATTAAGTTTAACTTAGGAGACGTTTATGTTAGGATGGCAGGTAATAAAGAGGATTACACCTAAATAGATAAGTGTAATTTAGGAGATAAGGAAGAAGTAGAAGAACCTTAGGATATAGTGTATCTAGTCCTTAAGGGGGTTTTAGAAAAGTTAGCCACAGAGGTGCAGGTTATGGAAGACTAACTCTAAGGTGGAAACTTGGAATTATTAAAGGTGTAGGTTGTGGAAGATTAACTTTAGGAAGAGATGTTTCGGTTAGCTGTTACAGGCCTTAAAAACCTCACCCTGTAAGCCTAGGAATTAAGGAAATCCAGGAAGGACCCCGATTTAGACCTTACTAAAATGGTTAAGGGAGTTAAAGAATTAGCCCTTTAGGCTATACAGGTAGTGAAATAAGCCCTGGAAGGTGAAAGGGAATAGGTTAAAAGAATTAAGTTAGAAAAGTGAAAGTTCTTCTTAACAGTGCCCCCTGAGACTTTTAAACATTTTAAGTATATTAAGTGGATTAACACCCTTACCTCCTTAAAAGAAGGATAACTTAGATAGCTGCCCTGTATTAAGGCTAGTGTGTTTTAAATTAGTACTTTAAGGGTCCCTTAAGAAGGTATGAAGTAAGCATATTAACGGAGGGTCTAAGAGTTAAAGGAAAGATATTAGGAGCTAATAGACGAAGTGGAGGACTTATAAGTTAAAGGTTTTACTGTAACGTTTAAAGATAAAGTAGTAAAAATTAAGTTATAATTTTATAATTAAGTTCACTTTATTAACTAACTTAAATACTGACTTATTAAGGAAGGACACTTTATAAAGGAATAAGTTAGGTTACTGTTACCTGAGTTTTAAGAAGAGGTTTGGGAGAAATAATATATATAAAGGTAAATGGAAGAAGAGAAAGAATAAGGCGTTATTTCCCCTGTTCCGTACTTTATAACTGTAATACCTGTAGTTAATACCGATTACCCTAATTACAGAGATATACTGTGGATTGATTATATATATAATAATTATGCTTTTAACTGGTATTATAGACTTAAGGCCCTTTATAACCACTTCCCTAGCGTATAAAGACGGGATTACGTTATTATAAGAGTGGAGTTAAAACTAGCCTATTACTGAGTTTCCTACTCCTTAGTAAAAGAATCTAGTAATAAGTGGAAGGTTATTGTGGTTAACTAAGCCCTTATTACGTGTTAGTGAGGAGGAGTGTTTAATAACTGCCTAGTTATAACGTGCTTATTACACCTTAACGGAAAAGCCTAAGAGTAGTAGAAGTGAGAAGACTATTAGCGGATTTAAGAGTAAAAGGACATTATTATAATCTAGTCTTATAAAGTGTATTATTAATTTATTAAGGACTTTAAGAACATTATATTATTTAAAGTTGACTGGATATTAAGGTGTGAGAACTTAGGAAAGGTTAACTGCCAGGTTTATTAAAGCTGCTTATTTTTCTAAAAGGAATTAGGAAAAGGCTATAGGCCCTTTAAAAGGGCTAGAAACTAATAGTTTACTGGTTAGTGAAAACCTTAAGAAGAAGGAGAGGTATTTAAAGGTTAGGTTAAATAAGACCTTAAGGATAAATAATTATTATAACTTAAATGTTAAAGGAGTATAAGTATTATTCCGTTAATATTAATATAACAGATGGAAAAGGGAGGTTATTTAAGGTAAGAGTAGTAATTAATAACAGGAGTGCTTCTAACTTAATATACCCTTTATTAGTTAATTAAAGGAAACTCTTTAATAAAGAGTATAAAAAGGCTATTCCCATTTAAAATGGAGAAGGAGGCCTGTATTAGTATAATAACAGTAAAGTCACCTACCACTTACCACTCCTAATTAAAGTGGATAGGGACAAATAATAAGTGGACTTTAACGTTACACTAGTTACAGGCTATAACATAATCCTAAGTCTACCCTGGCTGGAAAAATACAACCTTATAATTAACTAGAGGAGTGGCCATCTCACCTTTAACGAGTCCCTTAAATGTAATTACTGTTTAGAGAAAGTTAAGAAGGTGTTAAACCGCTTTAAAGATATATAAAGCACTTAAAAGCACATTAAACCCTTAAAATTAAGTATAGTTTAGGTTAGGTTTACTAAGACGGTTAAAAGATTAAAAGGTCTACTGTATTACTTAAATAACGATTTAGAAGGTGGAAAGAAGCTAGAAGCTAATTTATAAATAAGTAAAGAAGTTGACTTATTTAAGGTACCTGTAAAATATAGGAAGTTTACCTTGTTTTGGAGAAAGATACCGTAATTACTAGACTATAAACTATAGGATTATAAAATTAAGTTAAAGTTAGGAGTAAAGCTTTGTAGCTTTTAACCTTACTATTTAAACCCTTAGTAAGTTAAGGCCCTGTGGGAGTATATTAATAAAAACTTAAGAAACAGGTTTATTATAAAGTCCCAGTCCCCAGCAGGGTATTTAGTGTTATTTATCTTAAGAAAGGGAGACGGTAAGTTACATATAGTTATTAATTACTAAACATTAAATAAAGATATAATTAAGAACTGTTACCTATTATTACTTATTACAGAAATGTAAAAACAGATTATTAAAGTAAACTAGTTCTCCAGTCTTAACTTCCCTATAGGATTTAACTACATTAGAGTAAAGGAAGAGGATAAACATAAGATAGCCTTTTAGACTTATAATAGGTATTACCAGTACTGTATTATACTAATAAGATTAATAAACGCCCTTATGACCTTTTAAGGCCTTATTAATAATGTTCTCCACCCCTTCTTTAATAAGTTTATCTTTATATATTTAAATAACGTTCTAATCTATTCCGAAACTTTAAAAGAATATTAAAGGTATATATAACAGGTTTTAACAGCTTTTAAAAAAGTAAAGCTAACAGTAAACCTGGAGAAAAGCCACTTTTATGTTCAGGAACTAAACTATTTAAGGTTTAAAGTAACCTTTAGAAGGCTTAAAATATAACCAGAGAAGATGGAGGTAATTAGGGATTAGCCTACTTTAAAGAATTAGAAAGAGTTATAAGCCTTTATTAGCTTTATAAACTTTTATCGCTGCTTTATTAAGTACTTTATAAAAGTTGTAAAACCACTTTATAAACTTATAAGTAAGGGAAAGCTATTTAAGTAGACTGATAAACAGCAGAAGGCGTTTAAAGAGCTTAAATACACCTTTATTATAATACCAGTTCTAACCCTTCCTGATTTCTTAAAGCCTTTTTAAGTTAAAATAGACTCCTTAGAATTTGTAATTAGTGGAGAACTTAGTTAAATCTAAGATGATAGGAAACGTTACCTAGTTACCTTCTTATTAAAAGGAATCCACAGCCTAGCCTTATAATATCTAATTTATAATAAGGAACTGATGGTGATTATTTAGTACTTTATTAAGTAGGCACTGTATTTAAGCGGTATAGAAGAACCAGTCTAGGTCTTTTTAGATTATAATAACCTTTAGTACTTTTTAATGAAGGAACTTAGTCCACAGTAAGTATAATAGGCAGAGTTAATAGCCCTGTTCCACTTCCAGATTTATTATGTTAAAGGAAAAGATAATAAGTAAACTAATACTTTTAGTTAGAGATAGGATTATAAGGATACTAATCCGGTCTTAATCCCCATTATTATATTTAATAAAGTAAAGAACAGCACTTTAAAACATACATTATAAGTGTTAGATAACTGGACGCCAGAATAAACTATTAATATTTATATAAACTTATAAATAAAGTATAATATCTATTAATAATAACAGGACTTCTAGGTAAAAAGGTTAATGGAAGGCACCTGTAAGTATAAGTGCCCCTTAGGAGACTTTTTAGGGTATGTGTAAGATTATAGGAAGGAGTGCCTAATATATCTAAATTACGACGAAACTGGTTATTAGCTGGAATAGCTATTAGAAGGTGTAAACGGTATACCTAAATTAAGAGTAAGGCTTTAGTATTAAAAGAAACTGTATATTTATAACCTGAATAAATAAAAGGAGTATATTTAACAGGTTTATAAGTCTTAACTTAAAAGATATATAGGCTAAGCTAAGACTCTCACGTAAGCTTAGTAAGTGTACACCTTTTTAAGGATAAAGAAGCTGGTTAAAAAGGTAGTTAATAACTGTGATATCTGTTATTAAAAGCAGAACTGACATTATAAGCCTTATAGGCTTTTTAAACCACTCCCTGTATTATAAGTGTTATAAAGTTTAATCTCACTTAACTTTATTATTAGGATCTTAAAATCTAAAGACCCTATTATAAAAGTCACTTATAATTAGATCCTTATAATAGTTAACAGATTAATAAAGTAGGCTTATTTTCTGCTAACTTTAAAGGACATAATAGCAGAGTAACTTACTTATATCTTTAAGAAAAAGGTGGTTTTATAACACCTTTAGCCAGATAACATTATTACAGATTAAGATAAGCTAATTATATTAAAGTTTTAGTAAGGACTAATGTAAAGAATAGGTGTGAAAAGTAAGCTTTTAACAGCATTCCACTTATAAATAGATAATTAAACAGAGTAAGTTAATTAAATACTTATAATGTATCTCTAAGCTTATATTAACTTTAAATAAAATAATTAACTTAAGCTGTTACTAATAGTATAAATAGCTTATAATATAACACTAATTAAGTTAACAGGTATATTACCATTTTTCACTAACTATAATAAGGAGCCTAAGCTCTGTTAAAGCCCACCTACTAGCACCCCTTAAGCCACAGTTTATATAAACTGGATGTAAAAACTATATAACCACTTATAAGCCAAACTTAAGTTCACATATAAATAAATAAAGAAGTTTACTAATAAACACTAAATTAAGTAACTAGTACTTAAGAAAGGACTTTATTATAACGGTAAATAAGTTAAGGGATTAACTTTTTAAAAGGGGGACTACATTTACCTTTTTTTATAAAACCTACGTTTAAAACGGCCTAGTAAGAAGTTTGACTTTAAAAGGTACAGACCGTTCTGGATTAAAAAGAAGGTTGCCACCTTTAATTATAAACTAGACTTACCTGCTAGTATAAAGGTGTGGATTAAGGTTTTTCACATCTCACTTTTAGAACCCGCTTTAAAGGGAGTTCCTCTGGAAAAGAAGATTAAGATCGACGTTAATAAGGATAAGTATAACGTTAAGGAAGTTGTGGATTTACGGAAGGGAAAGAACACGTTTAAATATCTTGTTAAATGGTTAGATTACAGCCCTGAAAGTAACTTATAAAAGCCAGTTGAAAACCTTAAGTGCCCAGACCTGATTGTAGAGTTCCATTAAAAGAATCTAAATTAATTAAAACCACCTGTAAGGAACGTGAAATGAAGGTTAAACTAGTTAGTGTAACCTTAAGGAGGTAAACTAACTAGTTTACTCTGGAAATAGAAAAATAAGATAAAATCTAACATTTAAACTGTTAAACTGAAGAGTAAGACCACTGTAGGACTTAAGGCTTAGGAAGTAGTAGGAAACTCTTTAATAGGTATGGAAGGACATTTATTAAAAACCTTAACTAGGGTTATAAGGACCTTAAACCTAATAAGGAGGCCAGGCCTTTAAAGCTCCTAATAAGCCCTATATGAAAATAAGTACTGTTAGTGGAAGAAGTTAGTAAAAGAAAAAGTTATTAAAACTCTTATAGGAAGTTAGACTTATAACCTCTTATTAAAAAAGGTAGTTATAAATTAAGTTATAAGGTAACCGCTTGCTATAGAGACCCTGCTAGAAAGTTCCCCCAGTTAAAAGACTCCACGTTATTAAGAGGGGCGTTTAGCCTAGCCTCTTTACTTTCCTGGAACTCTAACAGCTCCACTTTATAACTAAACACTTTCGTAACCTGGTCCTTAAGACGGGACCGTTACTTATAAAGGTGTGCCAGGCGCCCTGACGCCTTTTAAAGCTTAATAATGGCTTTATAAAGCTGTTAAGTAACAGACTTAACTTATAAGTTAAGGTTCTGCTTTTTAATAAGAAAAGCCTTTAACTTCGCTTTACTAATATTAAAAGCATCACATTAGGAAGGCTGGTACCTTTTTAAATAGTAGTTATAACTGTCAGACCGGTTTAAAACCTAACAGATAAGTAGAGGGTTAGCAAACTTATAAAAAGAATAAGGGGACATTTCACTACTAAATATGTGTGTATAGGCTGTAAGGTTTAGGTGGCGGTTAATACTTTTACCCTATTCCCGTTTTAAGACTTAGGAGCCAGACACTTATTATATAGTAAAGTAGTGAAAGGGGAAAGCTTACCTTTTAAATTCTTTATAAGAAAAGAATGTTAAAGAGGGGGAATTATATAATAACCCTATAGGCTGTTATTTAGGCTGGAGTGGCCTGATAAATCCCTTATAAAAGGAACAGTGTAAAAGATAGCATACACTGTCTAGGTGTACTGGGCTAAGGGTGTAAAGATTTAAAGCCCTTATAACTAATAAGGTGCTACTTACAGTATATTAAATGCTTACATCGCAAGCAGGAGAAACCTTACAAGCGAAACGCTTATATAGTGTAAAGTGCTTATATAACGAGCACTTTTAACACTGTAAGTGAGGGATAAAATACCTCCCAGTTAGTTAATATAGATAGCTATAATTATACCTATAACCACCGTAAGGGACTCTGGTTCCTCACATTAGTATTTAATTATTCATTTATATCTTACTGTTTAGACTTACCTTTATACATTATAGTAACAGCGACTTACAGTGACATTAAACCCCCGTCTAAGAGTGCTAGCTTAATAAGCCGTCTTCAGAACGCCCTTTACCTGTTAGCGTCCTGCCATACGTTCTGTCTTAACCTGCACCAGTCCTCTCAAGGCCTGTGTCAGGTACAGGTTGTAATAGATACTTAATAATAAGGTGTAAATACACTTAAGTGGGAGTACCTGACGTGTAAGAGCGATAAGGGGTTTTTATAATTATAAACTTATTATCTAACTTTAAAGAGTTAGCACGTAATAAGGGGGATAAGGGAGGGGAGAGCTCCGCCTTAAAGAGGACGGCCTCCTCTTTAAGAGAGGTGGGGGGAGGTGGTAGTAAGGTAAACGACATATTAGTAAAAACGTCTTCCTACATTATAATAATCAGTATAATAACTATTAGTTTATTAAAACACCTACTTATAAAAGTAACAGTTAAAGCTAATAAGTTTACATTTATAATAACGGGAAGGAGGGGTAAGGGGGCGAGTCTTTAAGTACGCTTTAAGGAGCGTATGGAGCTAGTAGGTAAAGTGGCGGTGTGGCGAGCAGGAGTAACTAAAGTCACGGTAACAGAGTTTATACTTTTTAATAATTAATTAGTAACTTTACTTATTAGTAAGTGGTTTAATTAGTAAGGAACGCTACGTGGAATCCTTAAAAACGGTGGGGATTACTTACGTTAGGTAACGGTTAAAGAAGAAAAAAAGAAGAAGAAAAATAACGAAGGTAGTTACGTGAAGAAATTACTATCTACTAGTAGATTACGCGCGCCTACACGCACGCGTGTGAGAGTACAGGCCTAGTAGGGCTCTAATAGGGGGGTGATGTCACGGGGTTAAGGCCCTAAAGTGGGTCTGGGCTGAGAGCCCAGACCACCGCTCCCATAGAGGTGGGTCTCCGCCTATATAGCTGCGCTCCGCGCAGCTCCTGTATCTACTCTTGATCTTCTTCTTCATAGAAACCATAATCGATTCAGTCACCAAGTAACGGTATCCACCTTACTCGGCCCCTCACAGGGTTACGGACATTGTAGAAGGTGCAATATTTTCTTGCTGTATGGACCGGCCCATTTTACCAACGCCAGTCACGCCCAACTTAGTGGACATGGCGGAGGTTTGGCAGCTCCGAGTTCAAATACCATTATTATACCTCGAACAGAAACGGGTAACAGCTCGGCGTGCAGCCGTCAAAATTTGTGACATTATTTAAGGCTGACTAAAACAAATGCCGAGATGGCCCAGGATGCAGCCGATAGCTTTACTTAGACTAGGCGATTGTAGGTGTATGCCCTATCATTCTCCACAAACGGCTCAAGGCCGTACTGACGAGACGGTCGTGCCCTCACGGTTCTGTCACACCGGTAACCGGACCTTACACTCCGCGAGGACCAGATCGATGGCTGATATACTGTACGCGAGGCACTTAGCCAAACTTTGACCGCAAGTAGCTGAAATTGTCCCAAGTGTGTTGTACCAGCGGAAGTGGTCGCCCCAAAAAGCGCGAATTCACCTGGCCGGGAAATTGAGAAGCAGGTAAGCGGTTTTGCTATCAACTTCACAAGCAAAATAAACCCTAACCCAGCAATGCCCGTCCTTGACTAGATCGGGCTGCATGAAAGATATTCGAGGAGCAGGTGAGGGGTAGATAAGAACGTGGGGTGCCGGGAACGATTGACAATTCACCCCTCCACGCCGCACTTGACCGACTTCGGAGTCTTGTTTTTTACCACTTCGCCACAGGGGAAGTAATTGCAGCCGTTTTCTACACAACATCTGCACGGAATTCATCATGGTCGGCGATCTCTCCATCTTATCCGAGCATGTTCTCGGCGACATGACAGCCCGGTACTTGACCGATTCAGCCGGACACGTCGGACTATGGCTGTA
>Ga0247781_1000441_pt1 | contig 12827 bp, 4 predicted proteins | sample UWRJL184509B5_FD_179922 | JGI IMG/M metagenome (GOLD analysis project Ga0247781, IMG submission 179922) | Plant litter microbial communities from Arlington Agricultural Research Station in Wisconsin, United States - UWRJ-L184-509B-5 | ecosystem: Environmental > Terrestrial > Plant litter >...
TCGGCGCCAACGAACGCAAACACTCGGTCCTCATAAACCTCTGCAAACGTGACATGTCACCACCCCCCGGCACCTTCGGAATATGCCCCACCCACGGCGCCCTCTGGAACCCCGAAGTCGAAGCCCTCCTCTGGGACAACCACCCCTTTTGCTGCCCCAAATTATTCTGCGCCAGCGAGAACATCGATACCATGCCCTGGGATAGGGGCGCCCAGGAAGATGGACCGAGTTATGACATGACGGATATACCACTAAAGGGACAAGACGAGGGGACGATCCCTGTGTATAACACGTGCGATGAGGTACTGACCCATTTCTCAATCCACGGGGTTGGTGACTGAGAATGATTTGGCCCCCTTCTTAATCAGTAGCTCCCTAATCTCGCCCATCTCACCTATCAGGTCTTTCTTATAAAAGACACTGAGAACCTCGGGACGCTCCGCTACATGAAGCGGGCTCTTTCCATGAAGCGTTGTCAATTTCACCCCCAGACCAGTGTCTGGCCCGCATTCTATGCCGTCAGCCTCACCACAGCTGTTAGGGTCGGCGTTGGCCTCCAGTAAGGCTCGAACATCTACCACCTCACAATTCGCCACCGCAATTTGAAGGGGTGTGACACGGTACCCTCCTGCATTGGGGTCCGCACCTAACTGCAACAGCCATTTTACCACACCGAAACTTCTTTCATTAACGTCAGATCGCACATAGTATTGGATGCCGGAGTAATTCGCGAGTACCGCCGTAGGGTGAATACGTGGCGGCCATGGTTCCTCGAGAAGTCTCGTATAAAGAAGTCGCAGAGCGACAGCTCCTGCGTCGAGAGCGCAAGAACACTGTGCAAAAAAGTTGACCAATGTTCCGCTGAACTTGACTTGACGTCACCTGACGGGATCCGCTGCAACGTCGATCCTGTTGAATGACACGGCTATCTCTGCCCCGATTAGGCTTGAAGGATGAATTGAACTTAACAACTTGCTGGCTATGTCAATGTAGCCGCCGAAGCAAAGCCTTCCCGTCCTGCAGCACACATCTTAGGAAGCAAATCGAACAAACGTTTGATCCTGTCCTTGGGCTAAACTTCAGCTATAAAGTTCAGATAAAAATGGCCGACCTTGACGCCGTTGCCCTGTCGGCCCCATCATTTCCATCATCGCACTGACCTTCAGCATCGGTCAGCTCCTCTAGTAATACTTTACCACCGCAGATGGTTACCGTCGCTATCTCCCCTTAGTCATGGGCCGCTAAGGGACGAAATCTGAACGATAATGGCAAATGGCACGAGTTCCGCTTCAAGACCATTTAATACGTACCAGATATCTCGCTGCGTAAATTAACCTTATTTAAGGGGGACGTAGTCGCTTTATCTGCAATCTGAGACGAGGATTGGCGGAAAATAAGGCACTTACCTACGCAGTATTTGTTTAATAATGATGATTCTTATAGTTGGTATAAGAAATTAATACAAATTACAGTTAACATGGATGTTGGAATTAACACATATTACTATATCCAGCTACTGCCCTAGACGATTCGTAGGGGAGTGGAGAGATAGTCTGCTAGGTGGCCTTTATAAGGCGGCTTATTTTAAGGGTTTATTTTAACTGTTAACTAACTATTACGACCTGCACCCGACACAGGCCTCGAGAGGACTGGCGCGGGTTAAGACAGAACGTATGGCAGGACGCCAACAGGTAAGGGGCGTTCTAAAGACGGCTTGTTGAGCTAGCACTCCTAGACGGGGGTTTAATGTCACTGTAAGTCGTTGTCGCTATAATGCATAGAGATGAGTCTGAACAGTAGGACATAAACGAACATTGAATACTAGTGTGAGGAACCGGAGTCCCTCACGGTGGTTGTGGGCACAACCATAGCTATTTATACTAACTGCTTAGGAGGTACTTTGTACCGTACTTGGTTTATAGTGCTTGGTGGTGCATTACGCAGTTACAGCTAAGCAGCTGACTGAGTGGTGCTTGGTGTTGTTGGTCCTTGTAGGCTACTAAGCACTTCCTTACTGGTCGTAGGGGCTTCGGGTCTTTGCACCCCTGGCCTAGTGCGTTTGGGACAGTGTATACTGTCCTTCTGCACTGTTCCCTCTGTGGGGGTTTGTCAGGCCGCTCCGGCCTAAGTGACGGCCTGTAGGGTCGTTACACTAACTTAGCTAAAGCTAATAATTATATTTACAGTATCGCTTTATTAATTTATTTTTAAGTAATAGCGTAGTCTTACTTAGCTTAATCATTTTTCCGCAGCTTTTAAGGAGATAAGGGATTATAGAGTTAAAGAAACTAGCTTAAGGAATTTAGTTTTATACATATATAAAGTATTAATTTAATTAAACTTAAAGCAGAATTTAGCTTTATATATTTATATATTTAAAATTTATATAATAAGATCTTATATAATGAAAAAAAAATAAAGAAATAAAAATATTATTTATAGTTTTAGGTTTTAAAGAGATTCTTTTAAATCTACACCCTTATATTTTCTTAAAACCTTATTAGTAAAACGAACTTTCTTTTTTGTTACTAAGGGTTAGTTTGTAACATTATATCTCCAGTCCCACCTACTCTTTTATAAGTTAACTAAACTACAGTCTTTAGTTAATAGCTGCTGCCGCTTAATCCTAGTATTTTGCTCTATTCTTCTTTAGTTTACAGGATTAACTTCTCTTAAATAAAGGGGTTATTGCTTAATCTTAGCATTTTGCTCTTATCTGCTTTACTGTAATTTAAGATAATTACTTTCTTTAACTAATAGTTATATTCTAATACTATCGCTAAACTGTAGTGTCCCTTAGCTTAAGGCGACGGAGTGAGCTCGCTTTAGTAGATTTATTTTAATGCTAGACTGCCTCCTTATAACTAAGTTTTTTTAAAAAAAAATGTGTGCTTTCATCGCTTTGACGCGTTCTGCTTACTTATATATATAGAACAGAGGTATAAGAACGCTGTTTCTTCTGGTGGTAGGGTTTGTGCAAGGTATATATAGTGTGAAATTGCTTATTTTTTAGCGTAGGTGGTGACAGTTAGCGCTATCCCTTAAGGCTATTAAGAGGGAATGGGGTTGATGAATTACAGTAAAGACCGAAATCAGTATCTATGATTTCAATGTTAAAAGTTTCTCCGCACGGGCCAGTCCCACCCCTGGCCGTAACTGACACAGTGCGTCACTGCCTACTTTGTACTCGGCACTATTAGCCTGAATTAGCTGCAGCTGTGAACGCGCTGGGGACGAGCGCACTAGCCGCTTTAGGACTAGACCCTACGTTTTACCCCGCGCTTGAACTTTGCCCCGCAACGCGTGTGTGACAACCCTACAGGCCGTCACTTGGGCCGGGGCGGCCTGACGAATCCCCCGTAGAAGGAATAGTGCAGAAAGGCAGTACCCACGGTACTGCGCACTGGGCTAGGGGTGCAAAGACCCAAAGCCCCTACGACTAATCGTTAAGTGATTACTCTGATCTCGCTAAGAGTATGGTGATTACAGTAATTAGAAGCATTCTAATTACTATAATTACTCCTTGTCTTAAGTGAACATAGTAATTAAGGTATAAAATACCTCTTAGCTAGTTAGTATAAATAGCTATAATTATACTTATAACCACTGTAAAGGACTCTAGTTCCTCACACTAATATTTAATTATTTATTTATATCTTACTGTTTAAACTTACCTTTATATATTATAATGATAGCGACTTACAGTAATATTAAACTCCCCTTATTTAAAAGTACTAGCTTAATAAACCGTCTTTAAAATGCCCTTTACCTGTTAATATCCTGCTATACATTCTGTCTTAACCTATACTAATCCTCTTAAGGCCTATATTAGGTGTAGGTTATAATACAATATTAGTGTCTCAGTTCTAAACGCTATTTATTAAATTCTTAAACATTACCTCTCTCCCACTAATATATCGACTTTAAGAAAAGGTAAAAAGATTAAAGAGGTGTAAGCTTAGCCTTAACTCCCTACTATTTATAAGTTAACTGCACCTTTTAAAGACTTAAACCTTAACTAGTAGGGATTAGTTAAGGAACTTAATAAAACCTTCTTTAAAGACATTAAAAGCCGTATCGGTCTTATTAAAAAACTCCAGGTATAACTTAACACTGTTAAGCTAGAGAATAACGACTTTAAGGGCTTATAGAAGAAACAAGTAAAGCTCCCTCCACTTTTACGCTTTAAAGGAGACTTTACATAGTTAAAGTCTTAAATAGCCTAGCTTTAGAGTTATATCACTTACTATAATAAGCAGTTCTTTAAGGAAGAAGGAAAGGTTAGGTTCGCTAGAGCTTTAATAGATAAAGTAGCCACTCGCTAGTATAAACTTTATGTAAAGATAATTAATAACCTCTTTATAGATAAAGCACGAAAAGAAGCTTCTGAGATTTAAGCTCTTTTTGACAACTTCGATGTATTTATCAACCAACTCCAGACTAAGTTTAGGGAACTAAATGCCCTAAGGCGGGCCAATATTACGACCTGCACCCGACACAGGCCTCGAGAGGACTGGCGCGGGTTAAGACAGAACGTATGGCAGGACGCTAACAGGTAAGGGGTGTTTTAAAGACGGCTTATTAAGCTAGTACTCCTAAACGGGGGAGTTTAATGTCACTGTAGGTCGTTATCACTATAATGTATAGAGGTAAGTCTGAACAGTAGGATATAAATAAATAATTGAATATTAACGTAAGGAATTAAAATCCCTTACAGTAATTGTGGGCATAACTATAGCTATTTATACTAATTAATTAGGAGGTACTTTATACCTTACTTATAATATTGTAAGTACTTATTATGTAAGCACTTTACACTATGTAAGCGTTTTACTTATAAGGTTTCTCTTACTTATAATGTAAGCACTTAGTATGCTGTAAGCAGTACCTTACTAGTTGTAGGGGCTTTGGGTCTTTACACTCCTGGCCTAGTGCGTTTAGGCGGTGTGCACTGTCTTCTTACATTATTCCTTTTACAGGGGATTTGTTAGGCCGCCCTGGCCTAAGTGACGGCCTGTAGGGTTGTTATATAATTCCCCCTTTTTAATATTCTTTTCTTATAAAGAACTTAAGAGGTAAGCTTCTCCTTTTACCATTTTACTATATAATAAGTGTCTGGCTCCCGGGTTTTAAAACGGGAACAGGGTAAAAGTATTAACTACCGTTTAAACCTTACAGCTTACACACATATGTTTAGTGGCGAAATGTCCCCTTGTTTTTTTTATAAGTCTGCCGACTCTCCGTTTGTTTATTAGGTTTTAAACTGGTCTGATAGTTACAATTACTATTTAAAGAAGCACTGGCTTTTTTAATGTAACGCTTTTAGTGTTAGTAAGGTGAAGTTAAAGGCTTTTTTTATTAAAAAGTAAAGTCTTAACTTATAAGTTAAGTCTGTTACTTAGCAGCTTTATAAAGCCATTATTAAACTTTAAAAAACGTTAGCATACTTAGTGCGCCTTTATAAACAGCGGTCCTGCTTTAAGGACCAGGTTATAAAAGTGTTTAGTTATGAAGCGGAGTTATTAAAGTTCCAGGAAAGTAAGGAAGTTAAGTTAAACGCCCCTCCTGATAATGTAGAGTCTTTTAATTAGGGGAACTTTTTAGTAGGGTTTTTATAACAGGTGGTTACTTTATAACTTAGTTTATAACTATCTTCTTTAATGAGAGGTTATAAGCTTAACTTCCTATAAGAGTTTTAGTGATTTTTTCTTTTATTAACTTCTTTCCTTATTAGTATTTATTTTTATGTAAAGTTTGTTAGGAGCTTTAGGGGCCTAGTCTCCTTATTAGGTTTAAGGTCCTTATAACCCTGGTTAAAGTTTTAATAAATGTCCTTTTATACTTATTAAGGAGTTTCCTGCCGCTTTTTAGGCTTTAAGTCCTATAATAGTCTTACTCTTTAATATAATAGTTTAAATATTAAATCTTATCTTATTTCTGGTTTTTATCGTTAATTTTAATCAGTCTAGATTCTTTTAGTAAAACTCTGTAATTAAGTTTAGGTACTTGAGATTTTTAACTAGCTCTTATAAGTTACTTTTAGGGTTATAGTCTAGCTATTTAATAAGATATTCGAACATGTTTCCTCCCCTTTATAAATCCATAACTTTCTTAATGTTATACTTATTCTTATTAGCGTCGATCTTAATCTTCTTTTTTAAGGGAACTCTCTTTAAGGTAAGTTTTAAAAGTGAGATATGAAAAACCTTAGTCCACACCTTTATACTAATAGGTAAGTTTAATTTATAATTAAAGGTAGCGACCTTTTTCTTAATTTAGAATAATTTGTACCTTTTAAAGTTAAGCTTCTTATTAAGCCGTTTTAAATATAGGTTTTATAAAAAAAGGTAAATATAATTCCCCTTTTAAAGAGTCAGTCCTTTAACTTATTTACCACTATAATAAAGTCTTTTCTTAAGTATTAGTTACTCAGTTTAGTGTTTATTAGTAAACTTCTTTATTCATTCACGTGTAAACTTAAGTTCGGTTTGCAAGTAGTTATGTAGCTCTTACATCTGGTCTGTACGGACTGTAGCTTAGGGGGTGCCGGTAAGTGGGCCTTAACAGAGTTTAGGCTCTTTACTGTAATTAGTGAAGAATAGTAATATACCTGTTAACTTAACTAATATTATATTATAAGCTATCTATACTGTTAGTAACAGCTTAAACTAATTATCTTATTTAAAGTTAACGTAAACCTAAAGATATATTATAAGTATTTAATTAACTTGCTTTATTTAACCATCTATCTATAAGTAAAAAGCTGTTAAAAGCTTACTCTTCATACCTATTTTTTATATTAACCTTTATTAGAACTTTAATATAATTAACTTATCTTAATCCGTAACGATATTATCCAGCTAAAGGTATTATAAGATTACCTCTTTCTTAAAGATATAAGCGAGTTATTTTACAGTTATATCCTTTAAGGTTAGTAAAAAGTAAGCCCACTTTATTAATCTGTTAACTACTATAAGGATCTGGTTATAAGTGACTCTTATAATAGGGTCCTTAAATTTTAAAATCCTAGTAATAAAGTTAAGTAAGATTAAACTTTATAGTGTCTGTAGTATAAAGAGTGGTTTAAGAAGCTTATAAGGTTTATAATGTTAATTTTACTTCTACTAGTAGATATCGCAGTTATTAACCACTTCCTTAACTAGCTTCTTTATTCCTAGGAAGGCGTACACCTGCTAGGCTTATATAAAAGTCTTAACTTAGCCTATATGTCCTTTAAGTTAAGACTTATAAACTTATTAAACGTACTCCTTTCGTTTATCTAAGTTATAAATGTACAGTTTCTCTTAATATTAAAGCCTTACTTTTAGTTTAAGCGTACTGTTTACACCTTTTAACAGCTATTTTAACTAATAACCAGTTTCGTTATAATTTAAATACATTAGGTATTCTTTCTTACAGTCTTATATATACTTTAAAAAGTCTCCTAAAGGGCACTTATACTTACAGGTTCCTTCCACTAACCTTCTTACTTAAAAGTCCTATTATTATTAATAAATATTATACTTTATTTATAAGTTTATACAGATATTAATAGTTTATTCTAACATCTAGTTATCTGACACTTATAATATATATTCTAATATACCGTTCTTAACTTTGTTAAATATAATAATAGGGATTAAGACTGGATTAGTATCCTTATAATCCTGTCTTTAATTAAAAGCGTCGGTTTACCTATTATCTTTTCCTTTAACGTAATGGATCTGGAAGTGGAATAGGGCTATTAACTCGGCCTATTATGCTTACTGTAAATTAAGTTCCTTTATTAGGAAGTACTAAAGGTTATTATAGTCTGAAAAGACTTAGATTAGTTCTTCTATACTATTTAAATACAGTACTTACTTAGTAAAGTACTAAATAATTATTATTAGTTCCTTATTATAAATTAAATATTATAAGGCTAGGCTGTAAATTCCTTTCGATAAGAAGGTAACTAGGTAACGTTTCCTATTGTCTTAGACTTAACTAAGTTCTTTATTAATTATAAACTTTAAGGAGTTTATTTTAACTTAAAAAGGCTTTAGAAATTAGGGAGGGTTAGGACTGGCATGGTAATAAAAGCGTATTTAAGGTCCTTAAACGCCTTTTATTATCTATCAGTCCACTTAAACGGTTTACCTTCTCCTGTAAACTTATATAATAGTTTTACAATCTTTATAAAGTACTTAATAAAACAGTAATAAAAGTTTATAAAACTAATAAAGGCTTATAATTCTTTTTAATTCTTTAGAGTAGGCTAATCCCTAATTGCCTTTATCTTCTTTAATTACATTTTAAGTCTTCTAAAGGTTACTTTAAACCTTAAATAGTTCAGTTTTTAAATGTGGAAGTAGCTCTTTTCTAAATTCATTATTAGCTTCACCTTCTTAAAAGCTATTAAAACCTGTCGTATATACTTTTAATATTCCTTTAAAATTTTAAAGTAAACTAAAACGTTATCTAAATATATAAAAATAAACTTATTAAAAAAAGGGCAGAGAATATTATTAATAAGGCCTTAGAAAGTTATAAGGGTATTTATTAATCCTATTAGTATAACATAGTATTAATAATACCTGTTATAAGTTTAAAACGCCGTTTTATACTTATCCTTTTCCTTTACTTTAACGTAATTAAATCCTATAAGGAAGTTAAGGCTGGAAAACCAGTTTACTTTAATAATCCACTTTTATATCTTTATAATAAGTGGTAATAAGTAGTAATTTTTAATTATATCCTTATTTAACGTTTAGTAGTTAATAACTATATATAGCTTACCATCTCCCTTCCTTAGGACGAATAGCACTGGGTACCCTACTAGGGACTAAGACTCTATAATAAACTTATTCTTTAAGTTCTTATCAACATACTCCTACAGGGCTTTAACCTACTAAGGGTTTAAATGGTAAGGCTGGAAGTTGTAAAGCTTTACTCCCAGCTTTAATTTAATTTTATAGTCCTATAGTCTGTGGTCTAGTAATTATAGTATCTTTTTTTAAAACAGGGTAAACTTCCTGTATTTAGTAAGTACCTTAAATAAGTTAACTTCTTTACTTATTTATAAATTAGCTTCTAGCTTCTTTCCACCTTTTAAATTATTATTTAAATAATATAGTAGACCTTTTAATCCTTTAACTGTTTTAATAAACCTAACCTAAACTGTACTTAATTTTAAGGGTTTAATGTGCTTTTAAATGTTTCATATATCTTTAAAACAGTTTAATATCTTCTTAATTTTCTCTAAACAGTAATTACAGCTAGGGGACTTGCTAAAAGTAAGGTAGCCACTCCTCTAGTTAATTATAGGGTTGTACTTTTCCAGCCAGGGTAGACTTAGGATTATATTATACCTAGTAATTAGTGTAACGTTAAAGTCCACTTATTATTTATCCCTGTTTACTTTAATTAGGAGTAGCGAATAGTAGGTAACTTTACTGTTATTATATTAATACAGGCCTCCTTTACTATTTTATATGGGGATGGCCTTTTTATACTTTTAATTAGGGAGTTTCCTTTAATTAACTAATAAGGGGTGTATTAGGTTAAAAACACTCCTATTATTAATCACTGCTTTTACCTTAAATAGCCTCCCTCTTCCATCTGTTATGTTAACATTAACGGAATAATACTTATACTCCTTTAATATTTAAGTTATAGTAATTATCTGTCCTTAAGGTCTTATCTAGCCTAACCTTTAAATGCCTCTCCTTTTTCTTAAGGTTTTTACTAACTAGTAAACTACTGGTTTCCAGCCCTTTTAAAGGGCCTGCAGCCTTTTCTTAATTCCTTTTAGAAAAACAGGCAGCTTTAATAGACTTAGTAATTAACCTTTCTTAAGTTTTCACACTTTAACATCCAGTTAACTTTAAACAGTATGATGTTTTTAAAGTCCTTAATAAGCTAATAATACGTTTTATAGGCTTAAATCGTAATAATGTCCTTTTACTTTTAAATCCGTTAGTAGTCTTCCCGCTTCTGCTATTCTTTAGCTTTTCTATTAAGATGTAATAAACATGTTATAATTAAGTAGTTATTAAGTACTCCTCTTTGCTAGTATGTGGTGGGAGTTTAATTAATTATAGTGACTTTCTGCTTATTACCAGACTCTTTTATTAGGAAGTAGGAAACTTAGTAATAAGCTAGTTCTAACTTTACTTTTATAACAGTGTAATCCTGTCTTTATATACTAGGGAAGTGGTTATAAAGGGCCTTAAGCCTATAATGCCAGTTAAGGGTGTAGTTATTATATATATAATTAATCCACAGTATATCTCTGTGATTAGGGTAGTTAATGTTAACTACTAGTGTTACAGTTATAAAGTATAAAATAGGGGAAGTAACACTTTATTCTTTTTCCTCTTCCACTTGCCTCTATATGCGTTATTTCTTCTAAACCTTTTCTTAAAACTCAGGTAATAATAACCTAGCTTATTCCTTTATAAAATGGTCTTCCTTAACAAGTCGATACTTAAGCTAATTAACGAAGCGAACCTTATTACAGAGTTATAACCTAATTTCCACTACTCTGTCTTTAAACGTTATAATAAGACCTTTAACTTACAGATCCTCTATTTTATCCACTAACTTTTAGTGTTTTTCCTTTAGCTCTTAGACTCTCCACTAATATGCTTACTTCGTGCCTTCTCAGGGGACCCTTAATATACCGGTCTAAAGTATACCAGCTTTAATGCAGGGCAGCCATCTAAGCTGTCCTTCTTTTAAAAAGGTAAGGGTGTTAATCCACTTAGTGTGTTTAAAATGTTTAAGAGTTTTAAGGGGTATTGTTAAGAAGAACTTCCGTTTCTTCAGTTTAATTCTCTTAACTTATTCTCTTTCACCTTCTAAAGCTTACTTTACTATTTAGGTAACTTAAAGGGCTAGTTCTTTAACTCTTTTTACCATTTTAGTGACTTTTAAGTTAAGGTCCTTCCTGGACTTCCTTAGTTCCTAGGCTTACAGGGTAAGGTTCTTAAGGCCTATAATAACCAGCTGAAACATCTCTTTTTAAAGTTAGTCTTCTATAACCTGCACCTCTAGTAGTCTTAAGTTTCCACCTTAAAGTCAGTCTTTTATAACCTGCACCTTTATAGCTAACTCTTTTAAAACACTTTTAAGGACTGGATATATTACGTCCTAGGGTTCTTTTTCTTCTTTTTCCTTATCTCTTAAGTTACACTTGTCTATTTAAGTGTAGTCTTCTTTATTACCTATTATCTTAACGTAGATATCTCTTAAGTTAAACCTAACGTGCTTTCCTCCTTTTAAGACAGGTTTTTAACTAACTTACTTCGGTAATAGGCATTACCGTACTATATAGCTTTTCTTATCACAGTTAAAGCACTAGACCTGTGATAGGTCCTTAAACTGCTTTTACTATTATTATTGTTAAGGTTTATCGCAGTTAGGTTAATTCTAGTAGTTTACTATACTAATGTCTATTAGCTTAGGATAGTGACCTGTTATGGTTAACTGGTTCCCCTTCTTTAATTTACTTAACTAGTAAGGGGTCTGTTCCTTTTAAAAGTTCTTTTAATAATAATAATTATAATACCAGTTATCAGCCTTAATGGCTATCTTAATTAACTTTTAGAGGCAGTCTGGTTAATCCTCTTAGTAAAGGTCTCTAGTGACGTGCTCCTTTAAACTACTTTAAAACAGCATTATTAAGGCTTTTTAACTAAGTTTAATCTTTACTGCTTCTAGTTTAAAGTGTATAGAGAACTTAAGGATTAAGGACGTTTACCTTAAGGCTATAAGGCGTTACTTAACTTGCTTAGGGGCGTTTAATTCTTTAAACTTAATCTGGAGTTAGTTAATAAAAACGTTAAAGTTGTTAAAAAGGGCCTAAATCTCAAGGGCTTCCTTTCATGCTTTATTTATAAAAAGGTCGTTAATTATCTTTATATAAGGTTCGTACTAGTAAGCAGTTACTCTATCTAACAGGGCTTTGGCAAACCTAACCTTTCCTTCTTCTTTAAAGAACTGCTTATTATAATAAGTGATATAGCTCTAAAGCTAGGCTATCTAGGACTCTAGCTACACCAAGTCTCCCTTAAAACGCGACAGTAAGGGGAGCTTTACTCGCTTCTTTTATAAGCCTTTAAGGTTGTTATTTTCCAGTTTAACAGCGTTAAATTAAGCTTAAAGTTTTTTAATAAGACTAATACAGCTTTTAATATCTCCTAAGAAGACTTTATTAAGTTCCTTAACTAGTCCCTGCTGGTTAAGGTTTAAGTCTTTAAGGCGTATAGCTAATTCGTTAATAATAGGGAGCCGAGGTTAAGCTTACACCTCTTTAATCTCTTTTCCTTTTTTAAAGGTTAACATATTAATAAGAAGGAGGTAATGTTTAAGAGTTTAATAAACAGCGTTTAAAACTTAACGTTAATATTATATTATAACCTGCACTTAATATAGGCCTTAAAAAGACTAACGCGGGTTAAGATAAAACGTATAGCAGGACGCTAACAAGTAAGGGGTGTTCTAAAGACGGCTTATTAAGCTAACACTCTTAGATAAGGGGGTTTAATATTACTGTAAGTTATTATCACTATAATATACAGAGGTGAGTCTGAATAGTAAGATATAAATAAATAATTGAATATTAATATGAGGAACTAGAGTCCCTTACGGTAATTATGGGCATAACTATAGCTATCTATACTAATTAACTAGGAGGTACTTTATACCTTACTTATAATGTCGTAAGTGCTTATTATGTAAGCACTCTGTACTGCGTAAGCGTTCTGCTTATAAGGTTTTTCCTGCTCGCGATGTAAGCACTCGGCATGCTGTGAGCAGCACCTTACTGGTTGTAGGGGCTTCGG
>Ga0247781_1000442_pt1 | contig 12818 bp, 13 predicted proteins | sample UWRJL184509B5_FD_179922 | JGI IMG/M metagenome (GOLD analysis project Ga0247781, IMG submission 179922) | Plant litter microbial communities from Arlington Agricultural Research Station in Wisconsin, United States - UWRJ-L184-509B-5 | ecosystem: Environmental > Terrestrial > Plant litter >...
TGGTACGAGCTGCAGTGGCGTGCCGGGACCCCCGCGGCGGGCAAGAAGATGCAGGTGCAGATTCTCAACATCGGGGTATGTTCAACCATCACGTGAGTAGAGCTGGAAAGCGGTGCTGACAACACATCGTACAGGGCGGCTCGACAACCAGCAGCGCAAACGACATCATCATCTACACCCCCGGCGGCGGGGTTGGTCCTGTCTACGACGGGTGCCGTCAGCAGTACGGCAAGTCTTGGTACGTCCCCTCCCCCTTGTTTTACACCTCGTCGTGATAATTTGTGGCTGACCAATTCAGGGGCCGAACCATTGGCGGCGTCACGAGCGCCAACGACTGCGCGTCGCTTCCGCAGAACTTGCAAGCCGGGTGTTACTGGAGGTGGAACTGGGCCCGCGGAGACGTCAACGGGTGGAATATCGACTACAAGCAGATTGCCTGCCCTTCGAGACTCGAGAATATTTCGGGGTGCTCGGCTGTGTAGGTTGGTGGGGGGTTTGAGTTCTACCACCGTGGGAGGTTCAAGACCGGGAGGATGTTGTGATATTCACGTATTTGGGTAGACTGTCAATTGGATGTTTTTGAAGTTGATGTCATGTGTGTTGTGATTGCTGTGATGTGCTGTTGAAGTATTGGAGGAAACCCGGTGGAATTCGCCGTGAAGGGAGGGGATGACAAGACATCAAAATCTCGTCCTTTAACCTCTTCTCCTCCATCTCCGCCGTTGACACCCCAATAATGACCACGTTCCTCCTAGTTTCGCTAATAAGACGCCTTAGAGGCGGCCAAAACGGTATACATGCACACAATCTGCAGTCAACTTGGACGCAAGATGATCAATGCCAGACTAAAGCCAATCGGAGAGTAAATGAATGTGTTGTCTAGGTGTGTCTAGGATAATGAGTGTTGCTATTTCTCCTCGGGACCGATCAAATGAATGACACTTTCCATCAATATAATTTTTCGTCCTTCGCTCAACAAGTCCAAGTCATGCTCCCCCGTAGCCACGTTGCCTGCTCTCTATCTCACTCCACGCCTCCAGGAAGGCAGAACACATCGATATTGCAACTGTCTCTACGTAATCCTTCTTGTTAGCACCATCCCAATCCGACAAGTAACCTAAGAAAAGCAACAGTTGACTCACGGATAATAGACGGGAGTAACCTATCACTCGGTGATAACACCCTCGTTGACAGACTTGAAGCCCGCATCGTTGGCAGATGATCCGTAAATGTGGTCACGCTTGTCATAGTCCTCGTCGTCTCCCTCCTTGGCCCAGGTCACGGTGCGTTCCATGACGGGGGCGTTGTTCGAAGACTCGGACTTGGAGTACCCGCATCCGCCGATGTAGCCGTTCGGCCAGATGCGCCCGCCAGGGCAAAGCTTAAGACCCGCAGGCTTACCATCCTCGGAATCTGCCTGGTTCTGGGCGATGTCCATTTTGACGTTGCCGATGTTGGAGTTGGTTGAAGCCATGTTGGGAGATTCCTTGTTCCAGGAGATCGTAGGCAGGGCTGAAGCCACTGCTCCGAAGGAAAGAATGGCGGCGAAACGCATATTGGGTGGGTTGGAAGTGTGGTGGTTGTAGTGGTGAGTTTTGAATGTGGTAATGGAGTGAGTGAGCTTGTTGAGTTGGATGTCTTGAATGTGTCAATTATGGAAAGGAGAAGGGTATATATAATTATTTTATCCAAGTGGCCAGAGAGCAGTTTATTCAAGAGTCTTCTCACTCGAGCCATGACTTACCAATGGGTTGATGTCGCGATCCCAGTCTTGCCCCCTTCATCTTTCCCTCGGACAAGACAGACGTGCCCACCAAGTCACGATCCGATCCGGTCCGAGAGAAAAGGCCTCAATGGCACAACACAAACATGCAGAATCGAAACCTTTCTCGCTGATAGATCTGTCCAAAAAGTCGTGTAGATGTAGTAGCCCGGGATACACCCGTTGTACGACGTTCCACTGTTCATTCCTGACAACGTGCAGCTCTGTCCTTTGTTCAACAAGATACCTTTCCTACAAATATACCGACGCAACTGTAACTGCGTACCCGTCAGTTCCGGGTTTGCCTCATCACCACATGCTTGTGCGTCCAGGACGTCACTCAACCGTCGAAGACAGAAAAAGAATATTTCATGGCTCCCGCCCTCCTAAACACCACCCATTCTTATCGGCCCTTTCTTCCTGCAACAACCCCCACCAGACGATTTCCAATTTCTCTCTCCTTGGTGTACTTTGAGGAGGTCCTTTTCTTCCGCAACTGCCGTCCGCGGCCTCTGGCAAGTGTCTTCCCTCCCTTCCGTTCCGCGCCGGTTGCCTTGCCGTGTCCGCCGTCTCTCCATGTACCAAACACTGGCAGGGCATGTGGAACAAGACGTGATAGCCTCCAGAATGATGAAAGGGCCTTTTGGATCGTCCTGCGAGAATCAATTCTGCCGACATCTCGAAGACTTTCCGGACCGTTGGCAGTGTGACAATCTGTTGCGCGGACAACCCTTGACCATCTTCAAAAAATCTTGATGCACACAATCCGGGTGGTTTCCGGAGCATGGCGCTTAAATGTTGCCCTTTCTTCCCCCATTGCATCCGAGAGTTCCACCATTTGAGCTCCTCGGGAGTCATTGTCGTTGTAACCCGCTGAGCCTTCATCGACTGTTCCGTAGTGGCACTCTGAGGACGAGACCACATTATTTGGCCGGTACCAGTGGTTATGCATTGTGCTTTCTGAACAGCGCCTATTCCGATTTCATTGCTCTGCGCATATTTGACGGCAGTGTGGACCTTTGGTGTGATGTGGCCTGCTGTGACACATGTCATATATGTTGACGATTGAGAACGATTGGCAACCCGCTTCTTTGCCTCGATTCCGATTGGCGCGGAAAGATATCTTCTGCGATTTCTGGCACGTTTCACAGATGAATCGCACAGAACGTCTTTTACGGCATGTTTTATTTGGAGAATTCTGTTCACTTGACATGAACAGGTGGATATCCAGAACACTAATTAACACCCACAAAAAGAGGAGATCCACACAAAACACAAAAAATACATACAACACCAGGGATTCGCTGGTGGTCACCCACCCAACTACTAGTCTGGCGGTCACTGACTTATCTATGGGAGAGCGGACGGGATCCCGAGCTTTCCAGTGCCTATGGTCGTATGTGACAAGTGTAAGGTTTCGTTGTAGCTATAAAGGGGGTGTTTGGGTGTCTGCCTCCCGTTCCTCCCCGGTGATTTATCGAGAGGGCTTGATACCTTATCTATGCGAGTCCGGGTTTTGCTTGATACTTGGAGAGAAATGTCAAGTAGTGGAATGGAAGAAATATTTTGCCTTACGTACTAGTTCGTTGTCAGCTTCCATCTATGGTCGGTGTGAGGACTTGACATAATTCCCGAGAACTTGGTTACTACCAGGCCTAGCTTCCAGTTCATAGGTTTCGAAACGACGTTATTTCGGGCCTGGGCCTCTAATACACGTGGATATGGTCCTGCAAGTACCTTGACGCTGGCTATAACCGGATTGCCCGGCAAGTGGGGGATAAGCGACCCGGGACGTTTCTGCCGGTTGGATGGATACGGCTAGGAAAGATTTGAAGGATCGGGGATGTCGAGATAGCGCTCTCTACCTTAAACTTGGTTGATGCGGTGAGGGGCCGACAGAATAAAGTGCGCAATCAAGCTTGTTTACTATTTTCCGTCCGTGATTGGCCCTACGTATTTGAGATCTCTTGGCCATGATATATCCATTGTACCAGACTTAGAGGGTATACGCAATGATCTTCCCCGGGCTTCGGAATCTGCCGAAAATGATAACTTGGTACCCTCATAAAGCCATGGATTCACCAACCATCGATAGACAGTTCTTGCCCAGACTTTTTGTAGTGAATATCTGCCCCTGGAAATATGGCCTGGAAGTCCATCGCAGCGACTGCGGCATTGCTTGCCCACCAAGTCTCGGCGCAGCCCGGTATGCCGGGTATGCTGAGATTTGGGTGCTCCCAACTTGTCATTGAACGCGCCGACCCCATCGTCAACCCGGGCATGAATCCCTCCGCCCATACCCATCAGATTGTGGGAGGTAATTCGTTCAACTTCTCGGTACGTCTCCTCTGCTAAAACATTAGTATTCATCCCTGACTCGATCGTACACCTTTCATAGATGGACCCGGCCACAATGGACCCTGCAAAAGCATCTACCTGTACTAGCTGCTCCTACTCGGAGGATTTTAGTAATTACTGGACTGGAAACGTTTACTTCAGGAGTCCTGAGAATGGGACATACAAGCTGGTCCCCCAGATGGCCAACTACCGCAGCCTTGACGGCAAGCAGATGCTCACCCAAAACGGCGGTCTCACCGTCTACTACATGCAACCCTTCAGCGGCAGTAGCACCAAGACCACTGCATTCAAACCCGTAAGTGCAGTCCTCAACCATCTTCACCCTCCCATATCCCAATACTGACCCGCGGTGCACTGCAGGGCTTCCGCATGCTAGCAGGCGACCCCAACCTGCGCTCCAAAACGGGCACCTACCCCGGCATCTGCCACAAGTGCCTCGGAAACACCGCCGGCTACGCCCCCTGCGACTCCGGGGATACATCCGAGTTCCCGCCCAAAGTATGCCCGGACGGCATCCGCGCGACCATCATCTTCCCGACCTGCTGGGATGGCAAGAACCTCGACAGCCCTGACCACCGAAGCCACATGGCCTATGAGCCGGGGAGCAACGTCTTTGCTGGGTCCAGATGCCCCGCCAGTCACCCGATTCGCGTCCCGCAGGTCATGTACGAGATCATGTATAATACTAGCCAGTTTAACGATAAGAAGTATTTTGCGGGTGGGAAACAGCCGTTTGTTTATAGCTTTGGTGATGGGTGAGGTTCTTTATTCTTGTTGTTGATATTTCAAGTATTGTGAATGTGGGCACTGACAGCTGTGCACATAAAACAGGACCGGCCACGGCCAGCACGCAGATTACCTTTTTGGCTGGAAGGACGATGCCCTCCAGCGAGCCATGGATACTCTGGGTAGAGACGGGTGTGACCAGGATGTCTGCAGTGCTGCCCTCAAGATTCAGGATGGAAAAGATGTATTGGCATGCACTCAGGAACCTAAAGTCGACGAGGATGTTGGGCGGGGTGGTAACTGTAGGTCCCTTTCTTCCTCTCCTCATTATCATGAGCTAACCTGAGCGTTTTAGGGCTTCCTGCGCTTCCTGGAAATATTGCTGTTACTTACCAGTGAGGGGATGAGGGGAGATAAGTACCGGTAATACCTTACTGAGGTAATAGATAGTCTCGTGCTTCGTATTCAGGGCTGTGTCTTGGAAATTGTAAACGCGTCTTGGTTCTTGCTTCATTCTCCTTACTTTTCCTTTGCACTTGTTTCAGCATTTATACGGTATTGTCATGCTCGTGTATGTTCCTCTGTACGGGGTATTCCGTACAGGTAAAAGTTCTTTTCTTGTTGAATTGTATTTCCGGAAAAGTGACCAACGTGCCAGGGGTCATCTCAAGGATCTCATGATTAAAGTGGGGCAACGGAATTAACCCAACCACCTCCTTTAACCAATCACAATCCCTGTTCGGACCTCCTGGCGCCTGTGGAGTGCGGAGTCATTAACGTCATCCCAACTTCAACCTCAACTCTCTCCCAACTCCATCCTCACCATAAACAAACATCACGACCAATAATTGAGCGACTGGATCGTCTCAAAGCACTTTTCAACATATCAATCTGAGCGGGAGAGCCCGTTCAACTCACAATCGCTGCCGCGGAATCGTATGCGCGAGCACTGGATGCCAGTGCATGAGACAGACCTCCACCATCTCCAACTCCCCCAACAAGCCATCCCTGCCATCATGTCGGAGAAGGGAGCTCTTCTTGGGGTTGCCGTCCCCCCAACGGCCCCAACCAGAGGCCCGATGAAGAGGAATGCAGTGTACGCGATGTTCTACCTCGTCTTGGTCGGCTACTGGGTCTACCTGGTCAGAGGCTACATGCATCCGAGAATATATTCAAGGCCGATCGACTCCGAGCTCACTGCGTCCGACTCAGAAGACGTGTGCCTATCGCCTTCGTGTGTACACGCTGCCTCGGAAATCCTGTACAACCTCTCCCCCAACTACAAGGAACTCGACCCATGCACCGACTTTGAGGAGCTCGTCTGTGGAGGATGGAGGGAACGCCATGATCTGCGTCCTGACCAAGGAGCTGCCTTCACCGGCACTATCATGTCCGAGAACTCACAATTGCTGCTACGCCATATTCTGGAGGCCCCTTACCCCAATGTGTCGGGCCACTCATCCTTCTCTCCCATGCGCCTCGCTGCCACCACCCACTCTGCCGACGAGGCCAACTTTGAAAAACTCACCTCGGCGTATAATGCGTGCTTGGACGAAAAGACCATCGAGAAGCTTGGAAACCTTCCCCTGGCCAGTATCCTGGACCAGATCAGAACGTCTTTCCCGGTTACTACAACCCAGCCCATCAACGCCTTTGCCGAAACCATCCTCCTCCTCGCCAAATATGGTGTTTCAGCCCTGGTTTCCACAGGCGCAAGTGCTGACGATGCCGACCCTGACGTGGTTGTGGTGTCGGTCTCTGCTCCGTGGAGAATTGGCCTGCCAGCTAAGGAGCGCTACGAGGATGATGCGTTGGTCAAGAAATACCAGGCTGTCATAGTTGAAACCCTAGGCAAGCTAGTACCCGGCCAGACCAAGGATGTGTTGGAGGCTGTGGTTGATTTCGAAAAGAAGCTTGCTGCTGCATCTCCGAATAACGAGGATCGCCAGGATGTCACCAAATACTACAATCCTATGTCTCTGAAGGATGCTTCTGCGCTGACGCCCAAGATCGGCCTTGCTCGGGTCATCGCTGGCCTCTCAGGTGGACAGGATGTGAACCGACTGATTGTGGGTGCACCTCAGTACCTGAAAGATTTGCAAGCCATCCTGGAAGAGACCGACCGGGCTGTTTTGCAAAACTACTTTTCGTGGAAAGCCGTGCAGGCCTTTTACCCCTATGTCAGCTCTTTGGCCGTCAAGCCGTACAAGAGGTTTGTCAATGAGCTTGCTGGCAAGGTACGTATTTCCTTTGGTGTACTCCTCTCTACGGTGCATAGAAACCTCCAGTACGTCCAGCCCCTAACCTCCAACCCTCTAGGACCCGGAATCCGAACCAGAGCGCTGGCGCACATGTGTTAACCATGTTGACGACGGCCTCGGATGGATCCTTTCCCGCTTCTTCGTCGAGAAGGCCTTCTCCGCAGAGGCAAAGGACTTTGGTGACCTGATTGTTTCCGACATCAAGGACCTCTTTGTCCAAAAACTCAAGAACACCGACTGGATGGACGACGAAACAACCGCCAAAGCCATCGACAAAGTGCACAACATCGTCCAGAAAATCGGCTACCCCACCAAGAGCCCAGACATCATGGACCCAGACAGCCTCGCCGCCTTCTACCAGACCGTCAACATCAGCCCCGACACCTACTTCGCCAACGCCATCCAAATGTCCTCCTTCGAGGTATCCTACGAGTGGGCCGCCCTCGGCAAGCCAGTCGACCGCAACCGATGGGACATGACCGTGCCAACCGTAAACGCCTACTACAACCCCCCCGGCAACGAAATCGTCTTCCCCGCCGGAATCATGCAATTCCCCGTCTTCGAGGTCGACGTGCCCGCCTATGTCTCCTACGGCGCCTTCGGATCCGTCGCAGGCCACGAGCTCTCCCACGCATTCGACTCCACCGGCCGCCACTATGACCAAAACGGCAACTACTCCGACTGGTGGTCCAACGCCACCGTCAAGGCCTTCGAGGAGCGCGCCCAGTGCTTCATTGACCAGTACCACAACTATACCGTCCCCGGGCCGGACGGCAAACCGCTGCATGTCAACGGCAAATTTACGCTGGGCGAGAACATCGCCGACGCGGGCGGATTGTCTGCGTCATTCCAGGCGTGGAAGATCCGTGCCAAGGAGAAGGGGAATGCCCATTTGCCTGGGCTTGATCATTTCTCGCAGGCTCAGCTGTTCTTTGTCAGCTATTCGAACTGGTGGTGTGGGAAATCGAGGTCCGATGAGGCGATCAACAGGATTTATACGGATCCTCATGCGCCCAAGTGGGCGAGGATCTTGGGGACTATGGCGAATAGTCGCGAGTTTAGGGAGAGCTTTCAGTGCAAAGAGAAGGAGCCTACTTGTGAGCTTTGGTAGTTGGCACGGGAGAGTGAAAAGATATTGATTAGATTGGAATATTGTACGAGAAGATTACTTGAAACCAGCGAAAATAAGGATTTTGTTTTATTGGAATTGTCAATGTTACGATTAGGTTTGAGCAAGGAAATATGCCCTTTCATCAATAAAATTACAGTTGTTCTCAACACAAAAATCTCCTATCTTACGGTGAAAATGGTGAATATCTTGTGGTACAACATCCTTGTTAATATCATTCACTTTTAGGCTTGTTCAGTTATGATTGTCTTTTTTCGACATATCTCCCCGTACCCATATCCTCCAAGTACGTATACACACCAATTGTGGGAAGTGTCCAAGGCGCAATTTATGTGTACCGTCGAATGGCGTGCTCCTTGGGAAAATCATCAAGCTGTCTCGGATGAAAGGTTAAAGCGGCAAGGGCATCCAAATTGAGACCTCCAACCACCGGAACCCGACAGCTGGCAACGGAAAATGTATCATGCATCGGGCACGCCGCAGGACTCTCAGCCGCACGTGGATTCCATGGCCCCGTCGGAACCGGGTTGAGCCAGTTGGGTCCCGCCGCTCGTATTCTCCGAGTGGGTTCTTCCCCGGACTCTCCGCTGTCGGTGTTCTAGTTGTAGAAATCCAATGGGATGGCCGAGGGACATCCACGGCGGCGGTGAAAAGATACCCAAATGGATGGTGCGGGTATGGTATACATGAACCACCCAACTCTGGTTACATCTGTATGTGTCTATGTACCTGTATGCCTCTCAATAAATACAGCATCTACTTTTTGCGTGACCCAAGCGCACGCGCTTACCCCGCCACATTCATACCTGCTTTTCAACCATTTGCTGCCTCATCTCGCTTTTAATCCTAGTGATCGTGCCCGACCCGCCGTATACCATCCCCGTGTAAACCATGGCCACGCTCGCGCCGGCATTCAGCACCTTGAGCGCCTGGTCACCATTGGTGATGCCACCAGTCGCGAAGAGAACCTTTTGCGGGGATCCCGCTCCAGACTGCAGGGAATACGTATCCAGCATCTTGCGGTACCTCCCGACCAGATTGAGTGTCTGGTCGAATAGGGCTGGGCCGGAATATCCGCCATCCTCGGTCAACGCCTTTTGCTCCTTGTTGCTGAGCTTGACGCCTTGTGGGACCAGCCCAGTCCGGCGTCTAGTCGTGTTACCGACGATGACGCCGTCGACACCACTTTCCCATACAGCTTGGACAACCCCCTCCATCTGGGTATCATCATCCTCATCTGGTGACACCTTGACCATGACCTTGGGCTTCTGTTTCCTCTCCGTTCGGTTGGCCTCTTCCACGACGGCACCGAGGAGCTTGGTCAGAGGCTCCGTGGCCTGGAGATCTCTCAGACCCGGTGTATTCGGGCTGCTCACATTAACGACCAGCACATCAGCGTATGGCGCAAGCCTGTTCACGCAATATACGTAGTCCTTGATAACAGCGTCTACGTCCTTCTCGTTGGTATGCTTGTTCTTGGCAATCTGCACCAGGAGAAGCTTGCCAGGCTGCAAGCTACCAGGTGGGATGCTGCCCGTGTTTCCATCTAGCACGTCCCGCTCTGTAAGACCCAGTCCTAGAGCTATCTTCCGTAGCCGGTCCCGTAAACGCGCTGCCATGGCATCTGCTCCGCGCGAGTTGAGCCCATATCGGTTGATCATACCATCGATGCCGGGGATGCGGAACACGCGAGGCTTCGGGTTGCCCTCTTGTGGGAAAGGTGTGCACCCGCCTACTTCAACTATGCCCGCGCCGAGGGCGAATAGCACATCGGGGATGTCGGCATTCTTGTCGAGTCCGGCCGAGATGCCGATCGGGTTGCGCAGCTCGGTGCCGAAGACGGTGACGGAGAGGGGGTTAGTGCTGAGTGACTCGTTGGTGGAGGAGGATGGGCGCTCGCGGGGGTGGAGGTTGAGGTTGTAGAGGGTTTTGAGAGCTTCGGTTCCGGCATGATGGGCGTCCTCGGCATCGGGGTAGACGAGTCGGAGGAGAGGGGGCACTGCCCAGCGGTGGAAAGAAGCGCGAGTGTCAGTGGCGTAGTAGTAGAGGAGGTAGAGGGAGGCGCCGATTGAGCCTGCAAGTAGGGAGAGTTTTAGTCTCGGGAGGACATCGGGGTTGGCTGTTGCGGAGGAGGAGGCGGCGCGTCGGGAGCTTTGCGAGGTGTTGCTCAACCGAGGTGGGTGCGATAGCGATGCTCTGGGGGCCACGCGGGATCGCAATGCACTTGAAAGGGAGTGTCGGGCCCGCAGATACGGAGCAGCCATGGTCAATTGGCCGTACTGGCTTGGCCAGCACTCAATGGCTTAGATTGAATGAGCGTCGAGGTTGAGGTCTTTTGTCTTGACGTTTGCGATTGAAGATGGGACGGGACGGGAGCTAGCACTGTGATTTGCCGAGTCTAAAAGTTGCCCGCCCGCAGCCGCAGCGTCATCGGCTTCTGAAACCCACTGATGGAACAGTGATGGTTACTAGCGCTGTGGCGGGGCAAGTGGCGTTTCGGAAAGCAACAGACGGTTCAGCCACCCCCTATTCCCGACATCAACCACATCAACACCTCGCTCCTAGGTATGGTAAGGTCCACATTGATGAAAGCGAACGGTTCGGTCTAGAACTTCTACAAGTACACACAATATAGTACCTTTGGCTATTGCAACCGATTCTGGAGAGAATCTCTGCAGCCCTCATCGTCGACTTGCCCCCGTCTCATTTCGGCGTCATTGGGAGCGACTGCGCGATACTACAACAAGAGAATAGTGATCCGACGGCCCGCATACGGCAATTGGATACTGCAATTCCAGGGAAAGCCTGTCATGAACTGACAACAGAGGGCCGTGTTGTGGTCGTTACCCTCATAATTCGATTGCCAAGATGTTCTCGGAGTTGAATTGCTCAACCCGGCAGGCTTCACGAAGCCGAGACCTCTAAATGATATTCAATTGGGCGGTAGTTGATTCACATTGCGGTACTTTCCGAACTGAGCTGAAAAACATTTACGTACAAGATCTCTCGGTTGCTCCCGCTGGTTCACTGAAACCAAACAATGGACAAAGCGAAGATCCAACCTACAGAATTCTAGGCCCTTTCAGACTGCAAATCGAGACAACGTTGCAACGCCGCATATATTACACTGACGACACTGATACCGATCCAGATCATATCGTACCACGAATGATGAAAAATCGCGGTCATCAATATGAAGTTATTCAAGCCGCGAGTGGCCGGAAACAGAGTGCCGGGGCCCGGCAGCTGGATATAAATATTGGATCTTCCCTCATCCATGTCGCAGTCAAAACGACATCCGAGTCTATGCAAGAATAAAGAATCACTTTGAGAAACAAACATACCCAATTCAGTACATTACACTATCCAAAATGGCCTCCAACACTGCCAACATCGTTCCAGGCGAATGGATCGTCAAGCTCAAGCCCTACGCCACCAACGAGGTCAGGGCTATGCACATGAACCTGGTCAACAGCCGCAATGCTGATCCGACCCCGTTCAATGCCCAAATCCACCATGAGTACAACCTCCCCGAGGCCCGCGGCTACTCTGCTTCTTTCAACGAGACCACCAAAAGGGAGATTGAGCAACAGGCCGAAGTCGAGTCCGTGGAGCCGGTGAGGCTTTTCCATCATTGCAGGGTTGTCAAGGACACCAAGAACGTTCCCTGGGGCCTCGATCGTGTTTCCCACTATAACAAGGTGTCCCCAAGGCCCCCTTATACTTATGAGTACAACGACGAATCGGCCGGCCAGGGTGTCATTGTCTATGTGATCGACACGGGGATCAACGACAATCACGTCGAGTTCGAGGGTAGGGCCAAGAAGGGCCCCGTGTTCGTGACCACGCGGCAAAAGACCAGCACCGAAGACGTCGAAGGCCATGGAACACACTGCGCTGGCACGATTGGTTCCAAGACCTATGGCGTCGCCAAGAAAGTTGAGATCGTCGGGGTCAAGGTGTTTGGTGATTCGGCGAACGCCGGGGCGAGAACTGACGACATCATCAGGGCTATTCAGTATGTCGTTGACCAAAGCAAGGTCACGCGAAAGCCGTCCGTCATCAATCTGAGCCTAGGAGGTGGCGTAGACAATATGCTCGACGCCGCTGTCCAGAGCGCCATTCACGCCGGTGTTATTGTGTGTTGTGCCGCTGGCAATGGGCGTCCTGGTGTAAGTTCACCCCATACGAATATCACGCTACGTTGCCCCCGTCTGTTAAACGACACCGACAAACGTTAGTGCTTCAATCAATTCGGGAACTGACAACACCACAGGAAGACGCCGACACAACCTCGCCAGCTAGAGCGCCGCTGGCCCTCACTGTGGCGGCATCGGATAAAAATGACCGGATCGCAGAGTTCAGTTACTTTGGCAAATGTACGTTCGACCTGCAACAACAGGCGGCTACAAGCAAACAGTAATTACAATGGTTAACCTTTATCTACCAATACAGTTGTCGATATCGTTGCTCCAGGCGTCGATATTGTGTCCACCTGGATTGGCGATAAGCCGAGTGAATCACTTGACGGCACTTCCATGGGTGCGATATGCCCCCCAACTTAACTCTATGATATGGTGCT
>Ga0247781_1000443_pt1 | contig 12798 bp, 13 predicted proteins | sample UWRJL184509B5_FD_179922 | JGI IMG/M metagenome (GOLD analysis project Ga0247781, IMG submission 179922) | Plant litter microbial communities from Arlington Agricultural Research Station in Wisconsin, United States - UWRJ-L184-509B-5 | ecosystem: Environmental > Terrestrial > Plant litter >...
TGACATAGCCAGCTGGTGCGGCAGTCATCTCAACAAAACCACACAGTTGGAGGATACAATTCTTCTTCGAACACTGCCACAGAACATAGTCGAGATTCCTGGGTCATGGGACCTTGGGCTTGTGTATTCGATACTTCCAGAGTTTGTCTTTTTCGAATAAAAGTAGAATTGTATACAGCATTTCTTTTTTTATTATCTTTTAAAAAGGAGATGGGATGGACAATGTAATTATAAATGTAAAGTGATAAGCGACAGTTATCTCCAAGAAAGTGAAGAGGGTCTGTAATAAATTGAAGAGCGGCGAGAAGGGATAATGTAGATGGGTTTGATGACAGAAAGGTATATGGTGCCATCTATTCCTTTGGAGAACACACATTATAAAGTTGATTGAGTCTATCTTAAAGGCAGTAAGTATATGAAGTTTACCAGAGAAGCCTGGGAGAGAGATATTCTTGTGGGTAGTGGTGAGGGAATAATAATGGGATTATTTTAACCTCTCACCGCTTGGACTTGGTGTGATCTATAAGAATAGCGCTCGATAGTATGAAAGAGGGAACAATGTGATATATAGGCTCTATAATAGTGGATGTTTGGTCTGATCTCTGAAGGTATGAGTTCACCCAGTGTGTTTTACCTGGTACTAAATCAAGGGATAAATATATATCAAGAAATATATCTCGTTGATGTCGTCACGGTCGTGGGCTGGGGACAAGTCAAACAAGTTCGAGCTGCTACTCTGCTACTACCATAACCTTAGCTTTAGGTCTATCTGCAGACGCTTTTAGGCGTCTATTTGCAGGGTAAGTCCTCGGCATGCCTCCTGTTAAGTTGTGTGTTTAAGGTGAGTCTGATATCATGATATGTTGAGAACTGTGGAGTATCCCGATTGTCATATTATGGCCACGCCGTAAAAGGAGGTTGCCTAGCCCGTATGACCGTCGTGAATATTAAAAGGAGAACTAGATTCAGATCAAGCCCTACGGTCGGCCTAGTGTCTTTAGTCTTTCTCTTGTCTGCTAAAATTTACCAAGGAATATCACCGCCGCTACGTGTTGGCTTCCCGGGAGCAAGCCGGTCTCACCGATGAGAACAAGTTCAAACCTCCATCAGCATCGGCTCTCATCGACAAGAGACGGGACAGGAGGTAGAAACCTGTGGAGACCTCCCACCCAACGACCGGACGGGTGCTGTGTGACAAAGGGGAGGCTCTGACTGGCCAGTCAGTCTACTTTGTACGTGGTGTCTCCGCCAGAAGGAGACCTTACTACCCCCCCTCTGGTCTCTTCATGCTGCCGGCATCACATCCTGTCACCTCCTGAACGATGCTCGCGAAGGAAGACATCTCAATGGACGATAGACCACCTGCATCCTTGGCCATCATGCCATTCCCTCGACTTTTGCACACACACCAAACCTCACAAGTAGAGATACATCATGCCAGGTTCATGGTGCCGCTTCAAAGGTCGCAGATCAATCCTCTCCTCTGTTCGTCTCCCCTCCCCCCTTTTCCTGCCGTCCGCCCTCCCCGTCGAACTAATGGCGTGATCGATTCTGTTTGTCTCGGTGGTGAGACACCCGTGGGCGCCACTAACAGCTCGCTTCCATATCAGCGGAACGGGGCTGGGAGTATTCCGTATCTCCTGGCCGTTGCGGGATCCAGACGCTTGGGGAGTGTCCCTCTCGGATCCGATTCGTTCCCAAGAACCTCACTCTCCGTTTCACTCATCTGCTCGCAAGACATACACCGTTTGAGCCGTTTTTAATATAATTCTTCTACTTGCTAAAACATGGGCAATCAACCACCAATTCTGCCCGAATACAAGGCACTGTAGACTCCTAAAGAATACAAAAGTACCCGGATATCTCTGTCAGGCGAGGCGGTTGATATTCTCCCCCAAACGCAGGCCACTTATTGATATCTCCTTGACTGAGGCAGCCGGTTCTGTAATTTCCCTGTCTGTCTTGTTTCGAGTACACTGTATGCCCATACCACAGTATCCTCCCAAAATCCACCCCTTGAGAAAGCATATAGAAACAGATATCACAGTCAACTAAGGCTGAACAGACAGATCCCAAGTCAACCTGATACATATACATATCTACGGAGGTAGCCGACTCCCTAACCGTCTACCCAGCCCACAAAGATACAAGTCACTCATCACAGAGCCATGACAACTCGTCGACTTAGATCATGAATACTTGAACGCGCATCTAGACCTAGCCTCATGTCGAGTTCAGCACCAACATCAAAGGCACAGCTCAATAGTTCAGCTGCGCGAACACGGGAGCTGTGATTACAAACAATGTCTCGGAGAACAGTCCCCTTTGGTCCCTTGCAGCTTTCCAATACTCTTCGTTTTAGTTTTCCATCATTTGTCTGTATCCTCGCATTTTATTTTTGTTGTTCTTTCACGAATATCATATCGCCCTCCATCCCATCCGCCGACCCCCTCAGGGTTACATGTCACGTTTTTACTACCGTGTGCGTGCCATCCTGATACATACAATACATACCATACCAGACATCTCATTTCCAACAACCGACCAATCCGACGTCGCAGACCCCATTTTGAGTGAATTTTCCCTCTGCCGGTCACAATATCAAGACGATACGTGGACATCCCGCCACTAGGGAAAAAAACCCCTTTCAGCTACGCAGGGTCCAGTCCGCCCTCCTTCAGCTAGCCACTTGCATTCCCCAGATATTGAGCTGGCCGCCCTCGCCTGAACAAATCACCACCAGCCTCACAGCTCTCAATTACTTTACCTGATAATTAGCGTTCCGTTCCACTGGGATGATGTGGCATGCATTCGGATATCAGCACCGGGACTGAAACGATAACTTTCGGAACTGACACCGAAAAAGAAAAACAAAGAAACCCCCATTTCCACCTTCAAAGACATACACACACACATCGCTACGGAGTATGCAACCCCTAAATCCTACAGCACCTCGAAACTAGCCCTGTCCCTGCAAAGCAGCAAAACTCTTGGAAGTCTCAACAAAACGCAAAGAAGAGGAGTTGCTTAACCCAAGACCTCGACACCGGAAGGACCATACTTGTCGAACTGCGAGCAAGATGTAATACGGCCAAACATGTAACCACCTATAGCCTCCTTTCGTATATTCGCAGTGCACATCAGCACACGATCAGTTCCATACTCGTCGGGTGGTCTTTGGTAACCGACGAGTATTTACCAGAGCATAGACCCCATGCTCTCAGAAGCAAACCCCTAAATGCTTTATATAATACCTACCTAGGTACCTATTTACACTGAGCAAAAAAAATAAAATGGGCCGTAACATCAGTGCCATCCCCATCCCGAGCACCTCGTAAAACCACACTGCATCGGTAGACACCATACTGCCTCCCTACCTAGGACGATACCCGCCTTCTCGGCCCGGCGGTCTCCGGAAATAACTCCTTCACGGCACTGGGAGAATTCTTACCGCCTGTATAATACTGAGCTTGTAGTACTCCCCTCCCCACAAGACATCAACGCTCCCAAGTCCTATATGTGTTGAACTCTGTATCAAGGCTGCGGAAATAACCCCTTCACGGTGCTGGGAGCATTCTTACCGCCTGTGCTATTCGACACTGAGTGCACAGTGCTCCCCCTCCCATAGCACAACGCTGCTTTCCAAGTCCTATACATAGGGTGTGTTGAACTCTGTATCAAGGCTCCGGAAATAACCCCCTCAAGGCGCCAACAACAGTCTTGCCGCCTGTACGATACCGAGCGCGCAGTGCTCTCTCTCTCCATACCCACAATAGTGCTTCATTTTCATCCATTCAGACCCTCCTTCCTGCGGTCCTACATATCCCTCCCGAGAACAGAAGGAAGGACCTCTTCAAAAACGGACACACCCGACGACATCACCGTAGAGCCTCGTTCATATCACTTTGGTGCCTCTCATGAAAACGACCAGGCAGGCACATACGACTTTAACCCTACAGGATTACCCATTGTCAACATTACTCTATTCCCGTGCTTACAGCATATCCTCCGCTCACGACATGAGGCACGCCATCAACGATAGGGTGTCATATCTTGCCCGGCTATGATCACCGTCACGGGGAACGTCAAACGACATATAAAACATGCCTCCACAACCTCTACCAATACAAAACAACATTAATACATACCTACCTTTCCTTTCTTCACCAGAAATCTCTTTTAAAAAGCCCCCCAAAACAGACACCAAGTAAATAAGTAGCAGCAGCACAAGTCAACAAACACAAACATTATAAAAGAACCATATCCTCCATCCTTCCCCTTCCAATTCGCCACTTAAGAGGCACAGATCAACCGGCAGATACACAGACAATATGGCACAGATACCTATGTAGCTGCAGACGGTCCGCGAGCCTGCTTCTTGCTTCAATTGACCCTCGTATTGCAAGTTCATCCCGGCGACATAGTCAGCAAGTCACAGAACGTAACAGTGCGCGCTCGAAGCATCTTCCTCCTTCTCAACCCCGTCAGCCAGGAAGGATGGAAAGGAAAAGGAGAAAAATAAAAATCCTCAGGCCGCGGAAAGGTCCGCCCCCCCGTTCGTTGATGTGATGTAGGCACTCACCCATCCAACAATTGACAAAAGCAGCTCAAAGGACTTCCTTTCCTGCACCTCGGGATATATTTCACTTGGTAGGCAGGCTGGCAGGCTCTTGTATCACAGTCCACCATTCGATCATCCATTGAGACCCATTGAGAACCTTCGCCATCCAATCCGCTCCATCCAGCTGCTGTAACCACCTGTCCGCCGGAAAGAGGGGAGAGAAAGGGAGGAGATAGGAGGGTGGTATATGACAAAAATGGAGGTGTGGAGGGCGATTCCTTCACCCGGACCAACACGCAGCATACTCAACTGGGACACAAATAGTGGCCGGATCCGGCAGAGTCGATAATTCTTTGATTAGAGGGAACAAAACGTCATGGGCATTCTCTCAGTTACCTGATGCATCTCCACGTGTTCCTCTGCCAAAGTGGTCAGATTTGACGAGGGGATTGGAACGGCGTGGATCTCCATTGTGCCCTGGCCCCCCTTTTCAACGGCAACGGCCTGTGCATGCGCGTGTTGTTCAATATGTCTCAGTGTCAGACTTGGATCGAGTGGAGGTGGCAAAGAGCAGAGATCCAGGCTCGCTCGACAACTTATTAGGGGGGTCACTGGCGCCTGGAACCACAATCATATTCTATCCACAGCCAGCGAGCGGAGCGACTCGAGATGCAGGAGGTCCTATAATGTGCCTCGAGAGCTGGGATTGTCCCCTGATGAAGGAGGGTAGAAGGTCCAACGAGAAAGGTGAGAATCTGTCATTGCTGCAAGCCTTGACCTCGTGTGCTCTTCTCGAGCAACCGCCCGGCCTGCAGATCTTGCCAAAGGCGGCGAGTCCTTTTGGCCCTTTCGCCAGCCAGGAACGGAATACGGCTTGTGGGGCCAGCGTTTGCATGTTGAATGTTCAGCACAAGCCACGTCAGAGTGTTCAATGTGGACAGAGGTCGCTCTTCAGTGGCCTTCTTTTTCGTCTGCTCACCCGGCGTCGTCAATTTGGAGAGCTCGCTCGAGCAGATCCAACCAGGGATCTTTTTCTCTTTTTCAGTTCACGGCTGCCGGAGCTGTCACCTCAGCTGGCACCTCCCACGGGGCGATTTCCTTGTCAGGCAACGAGACACGGGTCACACCGGGGGTCCGGGCTGCCGCGGGCTAGCCTCGCAAGATTTGGCTTCTGGTTTGCGCAAGTAATCACCTAGTGACCGTTGGAAAAGCAGTAACATAAAACGGACGCTGCCACAATTCCCGGGAGCTCATTGATCATCCACAGTCCCTCGTACGTGGGCCAATCAACGACGCAGACCAACGGATATTGGGCTGTTCAACGGCCACTACGGAGTATCGCAGGGCAGAGATAGTGGACAAACAGATCGGCTGCTGGTGTTTCTGGTGAGACAGCGCTGGACGATGCTGTGGGCTTGTCCTAACTCAGGAACAATGTCTCACTCTGGAGGTTGGGATTGGCTGATATTGACGTTTGGGCTTGGCATAACTGGAAAAGGGGGTTGACCTGCCGCGGGGACCAGGTGGGACCAGCCGGCAGCCGAGTGTAAGACGGGCGACTGAGCCGTGGATCCCAGTCGGCCCAGGGCGGGCAAGCGGGCTCTAACGGCCTCACCCCAGCTCCATCGCAAGTGTGTCGACGCGGCTCTGGTTTTGAGCTGGACAGGGGTTCGAGAGCGCAGCACTGGATCCAATAGACTGGTCAGAACGGTCGACGGACGGATGATGGCGTGAATTAGTGGCAGAGCCTTGGCGCATTGACCAATTTGTGGCCCCTTGCTGGCCCTGGCTAGGAACCGCCCCTAGCCCTGACAGGTTGATAGCGCCTCAGATAATCGATCTAATTGACGTCTTCTCTTGGCCGGGACCAACGGCCAAAGATCTGCCAAACGAGAACAGACCACACTCTGATGTTGATGATCATATAGATGCGCAGTAATATGAGGGTCGGTATATTAGTATTGAATCCCCAAGGTCGCAACGGGGTCGTGACAGGGTCAGTGCGGCATATCACTGGTCCGCCATTCCCTGGTTTGAATATATGTGATGCATGTATACAACCATATTCGCGTATGGAGTCGCAGAGTAATTATTCCGTACGATGGTGATGGCGAGAGCGTTTTGTGTTCCGTCATTCTATTTTGAGAGCAGCCATGACGAGGGAGCTTGCAGGTTACACGCGCATCTCTCCGCTCCCGCACTTGCACTTGGGAAAGGGCTACCAAGGGAAATCATGGTAACATGGTCCCAGGCGGCTCCCAAGTGAATGGCGTCGTAGGGAGGTATCGTCCGGTTTCGAGCTTGATCACCTGTGTCTGGAGGGTTGCAGCGGTAGTCTCAAACAGGACATGTCCTCGCCAGGTGGCTGTTTAGTGGGTGAGGGGAAATTCCGTGCAGCTGTTTGAGATGCCTTGGATGCTTCAGAGCGGAACTCTCCACCACGATGCACCCCCAGCGGTGAGGGGCCGTGGGGTCCTGGAGTCCTGGGCGCTGTAATTGCCATGTCCCAGGGCCTACACTACAGGGCATCCACAGGTGTCGCCCAGGGCACAACAGATGAGGATTTCCCCTTTGGGGCAGCATGGCGTCCAAGCCTCAGCTGAGATTCGCTTGTCTTTGCCAGGAAGGGTTAAAGCCTTCTGTTTCAGCGGCAGGGGTGGGAGGAAACAGGCAAGGTGCGCCACATGAAGATCCGTCTTGCATGATTGGACGCCTCTGACCCGGCGCTGTGTGACAACGGTTTTTTGCGTCAACGCTAAAGGCCTGGGCGGCGGATCGCCCTCCTTCTTGGGTCCCAGGTCGCCGATTCGGGCTTTAGCCACATCGTGGAGGAGGGTGGTGCCCGAGCAGCCGGTTGGAGCTTGCAAAGAGGGAAGCTTGGCAAACCCGACATGGCCGGTGTCTGCCGGTTGTCAGCGCCTCATCAACAGCCTTGGACAGCCCAAGATAAGGTTGAGCAGGAGGCTTTTTCCGGCTGCCAGCTGTTCTCGTGGGCAGAGGTTAGCGTAACTTTGTGGCTTTTCCCACGTTGGCCGCCACGAGCCAAGAGCATCGGAGATCAGATCGTCTCTTGAAGAAACTGGACAAGGCAGAGGTATTCGTACAGCACGGTACGGATACATCCGTCCCCTCCGCCCATGGTATAACTTGATGTCACTCGGCTGCCCGGTTCATTCAGAGAGTCCCATCGTCCCGAAAGATGCACCTGGTAACCCATAAACATGAGACGAAGCGACTTTGGACAAGCAGGGAGTGATAGAAGACGTGTGTATAGATTATTCGCTGCAGGTCCCCTGCTTGTTTGCTCGCAGAGAGGTGAGATCTAGGAGTGATTGTATTTTGGTGGACAGGGGAGAAAAAATCAAAAGGCCGCCCGATAACTGTTGAGATGTTGTCAGCTCTGGCGAATAGGATCTGGTTCGCGAACGGGAAGACCATGCAAGCTGTGCACCTACGATCTACACATTCACAGCACATTGATTCCAGACCGAAATCCTTGTGGAGGTGCGTTGGTACGGCGTATGGAAGGCGATTACCGGTAATGATCTGTAGTCAGGTACAGTACCGGCAGTGTAAAATGGGATCTTCAGCCCGACGACATTCGGACCAAGATCGTGGTCGTCATTTCGAATCTCAAGCTGTGATCGCCGCATTGTTTCGATCACGATGAGAACGACAGGGGTTGAATGAGAGCCCCTTGGCAAGGCGTCAGGGATTATTTCGCCCAAAAAAAAAAAGTCGGCCAGGTGACGGTCACAAACCGCCAAGGTGGAATATCGTATAAACCTTTTTCTGCGTTGAGGGGAAAAAGAAACGGAAATACATGCGTGCTACTGCACAGAGAGGATTGGTAGGAACAAGGGTGAGATCAGTAAAAGTGAGATTGCGCAAAAAGCAAAAAGACGGTTTCGTGAATGGAGTTGCACTCGATAAGTTACAGCACAAAGGTGAGGGACCCAAGATCGACCAGTCGCTTTGGTACGCTGGGGTACTTACCAGGGTGTAGGACGGCAACTTCCAGTTATGCATCTAAATCCATGTCCAGCCAAACACAACTTCCTCTGGTGTTGGGGAAGACATCAATGGGAATATAGGAAGGCACAATGCAACCTAACATCGATAACCGCCTGATAGATGCCGATATTGATAAACGAGGGAAATTCTTCCTTGTTCAGCACCAAAATTGGAGATGATCGGGAGGAGTTGGCAAGGATGACTCCTGTAGGCAAATCTGCGAGGTGTCACTTGCAAAATCCAGCGAATACAGATTCGTATTGGGTGTATCGCCGGAAGATTGAAGCGAATACCGAGTTCTCGACGTCTCAGCCCAATAATAGTCAAGACAGAGAAAATAAGTCAGGCCACTTGAGCTCGAAATGCCGAGCACCAATCCCAAGATTCTCAAAAGGCGTATCATGCTATCACAATGCAGTGCCCGGCAGGAGGTCAAATTGATATGCTCCGTACATATTACCCTTTCCCAGAGAAGCCAAGGAGGATTCGTACAGACCGCTTTCCCACTCGGGGCAATGCTGCAAGAACCATGACATCAGGATGTCTCGGGTCGTTGCCAGATCGAGTCCCAGGTGTCGGCTTTCTTTTCTTTTTATTATCTTGCTGTTGTACAACGACGACAAATCATGTTGGAAGAACACATAAAGTACAGCCCCTGGCCCCGGGATCTGCATGTCACTCAAAGGGCCATGGACGAGACCCTCAAACGTGCAAATAACGCACACTTTGTGGACACATTCCATGTCCCTGGTAAGTCGTGTACCATACATCCAGACACCCACTACGCTGTCAGCATTTTATCAGGCATCTGTCTCGGGATACAAACTCGATCTTCGGGTCCGTGTTACCGTTCCGTTGGCCTTTGGATCTGCTGCACGAAGCACAGCTACAGATGCCAAACCGGGCATAGCAATCTCTTGGGCGATATGCCGGGCCTGGAAATGCTGGTACTGCACATGACATGCTGGATAGGCGTTGTTTGGGGGCGGGGAAGGGCGCTTTGCTTACTGACTGAGGAAGTGCGAAGCGAATCGAATCGATTTTGGGATACTATTCCGCAAACGTACTTCCGTGCTGCCCAGAGATTCGATGGGGAATCCGGGGTCTGTCTGAGGCGAGACGTCTGTAGTCTGTCCCGGCGGACAGGCTGCGCCGTTGAACGCACGCTCGCCCGCACCAGTAGTGTAGTGCACGGAGTACAAACCCCTCCGCTTGTCCAGGGTTGTCGTCGCTCGTCGCCGCCCGCTCTGTGTGTGTGAGTGTGTCGTTCAGGTGTGGAGGGAGGTATCCGAAGGTTGGCACCGTACAGATCAGACTATCGCTAGCTCCCAGTGCACTGTGCAACCGTTGGGAGGCAAGCGCCGTTGCGACCCCTGACCAGATGCATTTAGCCGGTTGGGATCCCAGGTGGATGGGTCGCTGAAGCCACCCGCGAGGATCAGCACAGCACAGGCCAGGTCGTTGGGGTTGGGGTCGTTGGGGTCGTTTGGGGTTCAAAGATAGTGGCGGTAAAGCGGGTGTCTTTTGAAGCTTATAATAACTCCCCGGATATCAATACCATCAGGGGCCTCACGTCGTGACTGGTCAGTCGTCATGTTAATGCCTCTTAAGCGAATACAACCCTTCACACAACATGCCCCCCTTTTCGCATTTCACTCCACCACCGACATTGTCCCGCGCAAATATTGACAACTGTTTTACCACACAACAACTAAGCAAAAATGTGTAACACACCACACCCTCCAATTCTCAACGGGTCTTGCATTAGAGGGGAAGACCGGATATAGCCGTTGGTATTCCGTAAAGTGTTTTCCCTCCAAGTTTGAAACTCGGGGAAAAGCAACAAGACTTCCGGAAATGCACAGTAGGCCGGGCTGAGATTGCTGCTGCGTGGGCTGAAGGCGGCATATGGGTTACCACAGATTGTAACTATATTTCCTTCATCTTCGTCATCCCATCAGATCAGGTCGTGCATCGGACAGAGATGGACCCAAGCTCGAGTGACCGACAGTTTGGTTGACAAGGCCTTACCGAGCCCAGCCCCTGGTCCTGGTCCCGGGCTGGGTTCAGGCGATATGCACGGTTTGATTCCGCTCATTTGGCAACCCATACAATTCCCCTCCAAAACCATCACGCGAAACAAATAACGGATAGAAAAAGAAAGAAAGCAAAAAATCGCTTACATGGTTGTATCGTGAGTGAATGAAGGATATGTCTCCACCTGTAGCTTGATGCTTGCAAGGCTCCAACACGTGGAAAATTAGTGTCATCACTAACCTTCCTTGCTGACCACACATCACATCCACCCCGGAAATCATAACCCATCCCCATCGCGCACCCCGATGTGGGTTCCGGCTCTGAGGTTCTCGACCCCCCTCCATGCCCCCCCGGTTCAATATCACCCACATTTCTATCGGCTCTTGAAATTCCCGGGTGCGCCATCCCCAGTACGGTGTCGCCAACGCTTGGTTGGGAGTCAGGTCATTGGGTGAATCTGGAGAGTGTTTCTTACGCGCCTTGCAGCCTCAGGAAAGAACACCCACCCCCTCGTAAGCCAAGCATTCCCTAGGCCACGCCATCTGATCTTCTGCGAGTCGTGAGCCGCACGATCTGGCAGCCCTTGTTTTTTTGCGAGCTGGAAACTTCCGCTTCGAACCTTGACTATATCATGATCATTAAGACGCACACACCGCTATGCCAACAAGGCTCCTGGAGATGAGAGAACTGCCGCAACCCCCCCCCCCCCAACAAACTGGGCAATTCGGCGGATGTTGTACAATACCTACCGTATCGTGCGCACAGGGAGGGCACACCCATTTGCCTCCACCCAGGAACGAGCGGGTTGGTCTCGATCCTCCGCTTCTGCAAGAGTCGCTGCAGTGCAAGGCGTGATGCGCCGTCGATATTGGCGCCTGTTCGGCCCCCTATGGTTCTCGCCGTCGAACGAAGGTCTTGCCATCCCAGCTGCGAGAATATGATAGTAACCAGCCGGCAACTTAAACCAGCCCAAGCCAGCCACACGGGGTGATCCATGATCCAGACTCGGGGATTTGTCTGCAAAGGGACTGCCTCACTGTCCACAACATCCGACCCGTCCGTCGCCCGTTTTCCTGGGGTTTCGGGAACGTGGAGGTCATCGTGCATCGAGGATAGGGATGATAATGAATCCAAGTCGGGAAGATTTAGGCGAGTTTGACGTTTGTTTTCCAGAGTTCAGATGGAGCCGCCGTCTCGCCATGTCAAAATATTGGATGAACTCTACCCACCCTGACCCCATGAAAGATCGCATCTGCGGAATACCTGACATCCATCCATCAAGATCCATGGGTCCAATCTGGTCTTTGCTTTCCTGCGCCGGTAGTTCCCAGGTGGTTCCTTCCCCCGGAGGCTGATCTTGATTCTAATTGTTGCACGTCCTTTCCGCTTTCTGCGATTTTCGTTCCGGCCTGGCACGGCCCATGACCAGTCGTTGTCCCCCCCCCCCTGGCAGGGAATCCGGGGGTGTATGAACCGAAGTTACAGGCAAGAACCCAGCAAGAAATGCTGGGAAGTTGGGATTTCCGTCCAATTAATTTTCAGCCGCCAATAATGATAATATTTGTCGAGAGATTTTGAAGAGATTCCCTCATCTATTCAGCGGGGCCACCAACGCATCGTTCTTGCATCGGATCCTTGGACACAGACCCAGAACCAAGCTTGATGACCCCAAGGCTCAAAACCGATAGGCACTGGAGCATCGGAGCACTAACAACAAGGCAAATGGTAACTGTCTGCCGCAACTCTTGCAATTTGGGCCGCGCTCTGATTGGCTCGACCGATTCGAAAAGCACTTCACTTTCCTTTTCATCCATGGTAGGTACCTCTGTGATTTGGTACCTCGACCCCATTTGTTCCTCCATTCGTACGGTTGTTATTAGCATGATGCCTGTTTTCAATATGCCCTCTGGTCGGATCTGCTATGATACATATCGCGGGATATTGATCTGGCGGTTACAACTAGGTTCCTAGGATCAAGTCATAAAAATCACCGGCTGGGTCGCGATTTTGACGAGATCCATTTCGTGTTTCGGGGCATTCATTATCTACGCCCCCTCCCTGCCCCTCCTTCCCCCTGCCCCTTGCTATTGATCCCCCCTGTTCAACTGTGGGCATCTTTCCCCCCCCTGGCTTGACGTTGACAGGACAGGGCTCATGACAACAAAAGGAGATTATGATCGAATTTT
>Ga0247781_1000444_pt1 | contig 12775 bp, 4 predicted proteins | sample UWRJL184509B5_FD_179922 | JGI IMG/M metagenome (GOLD analysis project Ga0247781, IMG submission 179922) | Plant litter microbial communities from Arlington Agricultural Research Station in Wisconsin, United States - UWRJ-L184-509B-5 | ecosystem: Environmental > Terrestrial > Plant litter >...
GTATATACGAAATTATTACCTTTATACACCGCTTATACCCGCTTTATAACAGAACTTTAACATCACTTAACTAAGCTTAACGTGGCTTAATTATATATTATTAAGGGTAAGGTTATTAAGTTCTTACTATATATAGCCTTAAAGAGCAGCTTAGTAATTATTACGTTAATGTTACGGACTTTATAATAGCCCTGGCCGCTAGGCTATTATAACTGGTAATAATGTTAGCGCTTTTTAGTCTATATATAATACTTTATTACAGCCTTAAATAGAAATTATTAACATTCTTAGATGATTTAAGAGTATGTTTTTATATATTAGTCTGATTATGTAAGGAGCTTTTATTACGTGGAAATAGAATGTATAGACATAACAGACGTGTAAATGCAGGGTAAGGAAATATAGAAAGTATTATACCTTAGGTATATATTTAATAATAATACTCTAGCTGACATTTAAAGGTATTTTTATAATTTAAATATTAGTATAAGTATTATTATTAGCTGTCTTTTAAACGCTTTGCCCCTTTTAAGCTGTAAAGTACCTTAACTAAAGCTTATATGTTAAGAAACTTAAAGTACTTATATTTAATTATACTCTTTTAACTTATCTCTACTTTTCACCTTCTTTACTTTATCTCTTTCTACTTTACTTTCCATACCTACTTTAAATAATTACTTTACCCTTTTAATATAAAAGCTGTTAATCTTCTTAATATAGATTTTAATAATATTATTAGTAAAATTAAGGTCCTTTTAAAGAAACTTAAATAGGTATAATTATCATAACGGCCTTAAATTAAAACTTAGTGGGATTTACAAACCTACACACGATGTACTGTATAGTAAAAGGGCGCTCTTACATTAGACTATATATTTAACACCTTTATAAGTATTATTAATAAAGTAATAAATTTATTTAATGCTTATAAGTCACCTGTAATTAATTAAGGTAAGCCTTTATTACCTGCTTTAGGTAAGGCTTTATTAGTCCTGTTACTTACTGGGCTAGATATACCTTTATTACCTGCTAAGCTAAACACCTTATTACTTATTAAGCTAAATACGCTTTTATTATCAGCTGAACCTATATTACCCGCTAAGTTAAAAAGGGCCTTGTTACCTACTAAGCCAGATATACCTTTATCGCTTACTAAGCTAAACAGGACTACGTTACTTATTAAGCTAAATATACCCTTATTATCTATTAAGCTAGATACATTTCTATTACTAGCTAAACTTCTATTACCCACTAAGTTAAAGATGGCCCTATCACCTATTAAGCTAAAGAATACCTTATTATTAACTAATACACCTTTATTACCTGTTAAGTTAAATATAACCTTATTATTAGCTAAACCTTTATTGTTTATTAAGCTAGAGAAGGCCCTGTCATTTATTAAGCTAGATACGCTTCCGTTACTTACTAAATTACCGTTACTTATTAAACTAGATAGATCTTTATTACCTGTTAAGCTAGATATACTCCTATTACCTGTTAAGTTAAATACGCTTTAATTACTTATTAAGTTAAAGAATACCCTGTTACCTATTAATATACTTTTATTACCTGTTAAGCCAGATATACTTTTATTACTTATTAAGTTAGATTTACTTTTATTACCTATTAAGCTAGATATACTCCTGTTACCTATTAAGCTAAATACGCTCTAGTTGCCTGCTAAGCTAGAGACTGCCTTATCACCCACTGATACACCTCCTTTACCTGCTAAGCTAACTACACCTTTATCACCTGCTAAGGCAGAGAGCGCCTTATTACCTACTAAGCCAGATTCACCTTTATTACCCACTTAGCTATTTAAGTAGGGTAGTAGTAACTGTATAGTTAAGAAATTAACCGTTACATTTAAATATAAAGTGGACAGTGGTGTTTTGGTCTTATAACCTGTAAGTGACTAGTAGTAAGATTTTCCATTAATTATCACTTTAGTTAAAGCTCTTAGTGCTTATAGGGTTAGCGCCTTTAAGGTTAAACTCCTAACAGAGCTACATTACCCCCTTTTATTAAGAGAAGAGACGATTAAGGTAAGGTGGTGTAATGGTTATTATATTATAGCACTCCTTAATAAAACATATTAGGTTAAAATGTTATTAAAACAATAAGTCTTACACCTATCCCCCTCTTACTTATTATTAACTAATAAGGCTTTTAAATAACATAAAATACTCTTATTTTATAAAGATAGCTTAAATAGTGTCTTTTATCATATTAATATCTTTATAAAGACTTATTACTAACGTGTTATAAATTACCTTTTAAAGGAGAGTATAATCTGGCCGTTAAAGGGAAACTTACTATTTAAGATAAAGTGCTTAATACTTGGTTTTTATTAGCTATACGTATACAAATCTGGCTTTAAATTCGGCATATCCTTTTCTAACTATATAAAGCACTTTAACCTTTATTTAATAAGCTATTTATATATAGGGAGGAAGTTATGGAGAATTATCCCCCTTTTAATAGCAGATGCCTTTATTAAGAAACTTAAGGAATTAGATAGTAAGATTACTTAGGAGTGTAACTAGTATGTCTGACACGTAGGAGTATTTATACCTATATTAACGTTAAAAGAATAAGGTATCCCGTTTATAATTCTTAATTAGAAAGCGTGTAAGATTATTATTACTGTACTATAGGCTTATTATTCTGGGTTTAACACTGGTTATACGTTTACTAAGGTGGTGAATTACACAGATGAAGAATAGATACTGGATGCTTATACTTCCTGTCTTACTTTATATCTTAACCACCTAATCTTAATAAACTATCTGGCTTTTCTTAGGCTTAAAGAGAAGTAGTAAAGGGTAGGAGAGGTGGAAGATGGGAAGTTAAAGGGGTGAAAAGTGAAGGGATAAAGATTAAAGGAGTGGGAAGAACCTATAGGTAGAAACACCTAACACTTATATATCTTCCTAGCCCTTTCCCTTAAGCCTGTAAAGTAAATTCCCCAGATGATTAATTATATCCTTTCCTAGCAATTCCCCTAAAAATGGCTTAATTATAAGGACGAGTAGGCTTTCTAAGTAAGGTTAGAACAGTTCCTCCCTAGCAGCTAGCTAAATAACTTACTATTAGTGAAGATTTTAAAGGTTATTTATAAGGGATCCTGCCTTATAGCTTTTAATTATAATAATATTAAGCTTATATATATTAGGATTAGGGAATTATTACATACTTATAATAATTTTATTTTACTTATATCCACAGCTAGTTATTAAACCTTATTAGTTATTAATAAGCGGAGCGGTAAACTTACTTTAATTAGTATAGATAAATAAAAGGTTAAAGATTAGATTATTATATTTAGTAAGTTAGTAAATGCTAAACTTTAATATAAAATCTAAAAGGTAAGTTATATCACTTTTACTAATATAGATAATTTACTAATAAGTTATATAATAAGGAGGATATATTAAAGACTCTGGCATTTTTTACTATTTTGCTTTTAAAAAGTACTTTAGAACTGTACTATATATATCTGGTGATACTAATATTATCTCTCTTCAGGTATAATATCTAATAAACCTCCTTAAGATATAGATTTCACTGTTTAAGTTAGAAGTGTTTATTAGTAAGATTATAACAGATTAGCTAGATCTAACTAGGGAGCTCCTATTTATTTAACCTTATTTAACTTAGAAAGTATTTATATATATTAAAAGCTATAAGTGCTTTCTTATTAATATTAAAACCCACTTTCCTTAAGGAGGAGAAGCCTAGGTGAATAGTAACTTAGGTATAGAAGTTAAGGTGTGAATTTTACAGATAATAATATAGTGCTTAGCCTTATTAACTGGACTTAAAACTTATTATAAAGAGGATTAACGCACTGTAAGAGGGCTGGTTATTAAGTTAATAAACATTTATTAAAAGATTTAAAGGTATATATTTAAATAGTGGTTTACCTTTACTCTCCTTACATAGAAGTATTAAGGTATATTAAAAGAAGTTACCATTAGAATGTAATAAAATCACTTTATCTATAAGTGATAATGGGTGACAGATAGGTCTCTTAAGCTAAAAAAGTGATAATAAACATTAACGATTACACTTAAAAACATAATAAAACAGCAGACGACGATAATAGCTAGTGATCTAAAGGTATGTATTAATAAGGGTTTATCCCTGCTTTTCCTCAGTAATACTCTAGGGTATTATATTCTTACTACATTTCCTTATAACGTTATTTAGCCCTATAAATTTACTATTAATTTCCTAATAATTAGATTATACTTTAAGTCACTTTTAAAGGTAATTAATCTAAATAAGTAAGTCTTACACCTATATGGATATAAAAGGATACATAACCTGTATATAAGTATAATAATCTCTAGCTTATTAAGTGTTTTTATTTTATAAGGGCGTTTTAAATATTATGCCTAGACCTTAAGGCTTACTTGATAAATCCTTATATAATCACTTAGGTATTAAAATATATTAAGGTATATAATTAGGCAAATGGGTTACAGTTATAATGGGATTTACCGTTTATAAAAAGGTAAAAGAGGGAATAGGGGTGGATTTAATAGATGATATATATATAATTAGGGTTATAATTATAAGGCTGCCTACCTCTTATATAAGATCTGCTTTTCTGTTTATATTATATTACAGTTCCTAGTCTTTAAAATATAAAGCGTCTGATGGTTCCTAAACTGGAAATTCTGTTACAGAGTACGTAATTATAGTTACAGGGTTTGGAAATTAGGATATTAACTTACACCTAAACCACCACATTTAAGATGTTATAGTGGGTATTATAAGATATAAAACAAGATTATCTACTTAATTTAAAGCTGCTTTTCCCCCTTTACACTTAGGCTGCTATGGGATAATACTTAACAGACTAAAGATTCCATTTCTCCTACCCTAATAGTGATAAGAGTGAGGAGATAAAACGCTTATACCCTACACTTTTACAGCGGGTTTAACTTTTATTTAACTGGTAACAGGTAATGTTAAGTTATAAGCCCCTCCCTTATTATTAGGGAATGGTGTTAACCTTTTAACTTAAGAGGTGGGGTAACTGTAAAAAAGTAATTAGTAGGTTAGTTTAATAATTATAACACGATTTGTAATGTCCTCTTATATTATGTGCTCTTTAAGTAATAACCCCTGCTTTATTATACGTTATTAAAATAATAACCCCTGTTATACACACCTTTAACAGTTAGGGCTGCAGTTATGTCTGAACTTTATAGGGAAGATTTAAAGTCCTTAGGAAAGTGGTTATATTTTTAGTAATTATATTAGGTTTTATTACAGTATAGATTTTATGTGAAGTTTCTTTTATATCTCTTCCTAAGCTTATTAACACCTTATTTTATTAGCGGTACGTTATTAATAATAACTTATTATAAACTTCCTGTTAATACCTTTAACGAAGATATTTAAGTGAAGTTAAAATAGTTAGATAAGATAGTTAATATTTTAGGCGTTTTATAAATACTAGTAGATTAAACTTAAAAGTACCCTGAAGAGTTATAAACCTTAGAGCCGATAGAGTTATAACTTAAGAGGAAGAGAGGTAGGCCTTATAAACACCTATAATTATAACTATAATGTAGATTTAAGTAGAGTAAGATAAGATACGGGATTTACTAATAGAGAAAGAAAAAATGTAATAAAGTATAATTAATGTGTAAAAGTATAGTACACCTTTTTCCCTTAACATTTTACTTATAAAAGTTTACAGGTTAAAATTACGATAAAAATAACATTATATACACTTATTAGCTATAATCCCTTTAACAGTTACCTTTTATTTAGGGTAATGTTTAGCTTCTTCTACCTAACTTACTTAACGTGGAGAACTGGGATTACCAGCCCTACTCCTTTTATTAGTTACCCTCCTTTTAAGGCAAAGCCTAGCTTAAAGTTATTAGCCTTATTAGTTTACTTAAATTAATTAACATGGGGAACTGGGAAGATTACTTTATCTGGCGTTATTACATTACTAGCTTTTATATAATAATTACTCTTAAAGTATATAAGAATGCCTTTAGGGATATAATACTCCCGCTTATTATAGATTACCACAGTGTTATGCATTTTACCCTTTTAATTACTAGTAGGTATATAGCCTTTACATCTCTAGCAGTTTAAGCCTGCTCTAAACATTATTATTTACTTAGAATGGAATTATTTTTAGAAGAAAAAACGTGTATTATAATATATAAGGCTGCTTAGAGCCTTTACTTTTTTATTAAGGAATTCCTTTAAGAGCTAGATAGGAAGTATTTTTTCCACATTACAGCTGTGTACCGCGTGATTTAGACTATCTAGCTTAATAACAGCCCTGTTTTAATATTTGTTTACAAGTTCTATTAATATTATATCCTTTTTAGTAAGTTGATTAGCCTTACTGCTGGTAATAATACTGGTTTTAAGTTTAGTTTAAATACGCTTAATCTTAGTAAGTTTAACTATAATATGCTAGATGACAGTGGGCTGGATTAGCTAGATTACTTTAATAATTTAGATAATATTAATAAATATCCCAGCTTAAGATTAGGAGGTTACCATACGTTATGGCTCTTTAGCATCACTGACAGTTTCTTAAAATAGATGTATAAGGAGGTATAGAATATTAAAGTAACTTGATATTATAATGTTATTATCTTTAAAGTCCTGGAATCCTGGGAATTCACCCCTTTACCGCTAGATGTAACTAAACACCATTATATATATGTCCTTTATTAAGTGATAATTAAGGTATATTTACGTGTAGCTGACGCTAAGGTTAATGATAAAACCGACGTTAATGTTAAGATTAAGGCTAGTAATAATACCGATTATGAGGCTGATAATAAGCCTAATAATATTGTTAAAAAAGGTTTGTAAGCCCTGGAGGCACTTAGCTTTAATTTAAGCTAGGCTGTACTTCTCCTTCTATACATTATTATTAGCACAGTGTGTGTTAATTAGACTTAGAGAGACTGTATCTGCTATGTTATGGCGGTTATTAAAGTATATATTAGCTTCTTAAATATAAATATTATAGTGGAAGTTCTTTAATAAAGCTGGTAAGATGTTAATAACCTGTTTTAAAGTTAGAAAGATGTATTTAATAAGTTAAGTATAATCCCTGTTTAAGGTATTACCACTCTCTCTCTGCCTTTTAATTTAAACCTTTTCTTTTTTACTTAATATCTTTTTAACGTTAGGGATATAGATAGGTAGGAGCAGACCCTTTATTATATTTTATTTATAATAGTTAGCTGCAAATGTGTAAGGGGGAAAAAAATAGTTATAAGTTAAAGCGATCTTAAAACGTGTCGTAACTTTAACTGCTAGTAACAGGCCTAGTAATATATTAAAACTAACACCTTAAATATTATACTGATATTAATATTGCAGATAATATAAAGAGGTTTAACGGCCGGTGATGGTAAGTGTAAGGCACTGGAATATTAGAAGCGATGCTGTTATTACTGCTCTTTTAAAAAGCTTAAAATCCTTAATATGTTTATAAACAGATATAAGTGCTAAACGTAGGCCTGGTAGGATAAGGAAGTAACGATTATGTAAAGTAATAGCCACTTAATAAAGAAATTAAACCACCTACTATTAATACTAACTTAACTAACTTGTTATTATAAATTTCCTAAGCTGCAGCCTACAGATATTAAAATAAATACTTAAATAGCTTAAGATAATTATAACCTAATTACTATACGTTTACTTAGTTAGTAATAACACTGGGCCTGTTAAGAGTATATTAAGCGGCTTACCGGAGCTTAACGTTACAGTGTAAAGGTTATAGTTATCTGCTAGTAGTACTTAAGTGTTAACTAACCCTTTAATTAATAATAATGTTAATTATCTTATGCCAGGACGTAAAGGGTGGTGGGTAAGCTGTAATTTTACAGCTTAATTTTAAAATTTAGTAAGTGAGGTAATTATAGTTATTATTAGTGTTTAGCCATTATATAGTTTTATAATAACTATTAGGTAATAACTTATATAATGATATTATAATATTATCGATTTTATTACCACTTTAAGTGGGAACTGTAAGATCTAAATAACCTCCTAGTTATAAAGCGACTTAATTAACATTTATATTTTAAAATATTCTTTATTACCTTATATTTTATTATACTTTACCAGCTAGTCTAATGTAATGTATATAACACCCATAGCTTTAAGGTGTTATAATATAAGCTGAAAATAATAAATAGGGGGAAATAGAAAATAAATATCTAATTTTCTTTAACTAAAGGAATCCTTTTTATTACCTTAATAAATAACTATTACTAAAAATACAGCCACCTAATCCCAAAAGTATCAGTAAGTTAGAAGAAAGTAATATCTAATATAAAGTAATTAACCTAGTTAGAAACATACAGCGTATAAACCCTTTAAGGGAAATCCCTAAAGCTGATAAACTTCTTATAAACCATATTAAGACTTACTACTTACGTTTAGTTTTATAAGTTTTAAATACTTTTCTAATTACTCCACTAATTACTTCTCAGCTATTTTAAATTCCTCCTAATAATATTCTTAATATTAAACTTGAATATTATCTTAATAATACATTTAAGATACCTTTAAAAGGAAATTTTCCATTTATTCTCTATTAAAAACCTTATAATATAGTTATTATTATCTGTAAGTAACAGCTGGCTTCTTTATATTTTTAAAACTAGGCCCTTAAAAAAGCCTGGCTTACAGATAATATTGCCTTTAATTATGTTAAACCGGCCAGATATATATAATATTAAACTATTAACTGTAAGTATACCTATGTTCTTGAAATTTCACTGTTTAATATAATTTATAAATAACTAATTACATATTATCTGGATTAGGGTGCCACTTAGGAGTCATTTAACCCTTTATATAGGTATTACAGCTTTTACTTTAAGATCTTTAAAAGGGGTAAGAACTTAATGTAGGGTTTAATCCCTGTATGTGATATTATTATTAGTAAGGGTGAGAATCTTTAATTAGATTATTAAACTTATAATTACTTATACTTATTACTTCCTTTTATTTCTATGTTCCGCCTTTAAGGTTATTACCTTATTACTAGCACTAATAATAATGTTAATAAGTTCTTATACAGCCTTAAGCCTTTTAAAAATAATATAAATAATAACAGCTTAACATTTACCTTTTAAATGGCAGGAGATATTAAAAGTAAGACGTTTTAAGTTAACTTTAAGTGTAAGTAAGATAATAATAACATTTAATAAAAAGAGGGATAGTAATATTAAAATGGGTGTTAAAGAGTATATCTAATTAGTAATATAGTAAACTTTAAAGTGTAGGTAACGAAAGGCATTAGCGTAATTAGTTTAAAAAGTTAAGAGAATATTAGTAACTTATACTTATAATAGGATTATAAATATTACTAAGAGAAACTAAAAAGCTTTAAGTGTAAATATTATATTACGTTTACTAATGTTATCTCCTTTAAATCTTACAAGACTCTCTAGGGGTAGTTTATACTTATTTAATTAAACTAAGGCTCGAATAAAGTTAAAGATTATATATAACTCCTTTACTGTATATTATTAGGGTTACTGTATACGGATGCTTATTTAATATGGCTATAACCTTTTACTACACTTCCCTAGTGTCACTAACTCTCCCTAGCCCTCTATCGTTAAGCCAGTCACTTATTATCCTATAAAGGAACCTTACAGGGTGCTTCCATTATTAAAAGATAGAAGATTAGCCTTTTTAACGTTCTTAAATGTGGAAGATATTAGAAAAGCCCCCTACACCTGCTCTTAGCCTAGAAGTAAATAGATACAAGACGCTAGCTCTAGCCGCCTTATAGTGGGTGGGTATAACGGGTTTCTGTAATTTAGCTTTATAAACATATATAGCTGTTTATCTGTATTTACAACTACTATCTTTTCACTTACACCTAGTTATACCTATAGATAGAGGCTATCGTTTCTATCCTAGCTCTGAACTTATCTTATTACATTAGTGCTTAACGTAGCGTCTAACATTCTTAATAGGGCCCTTAAGGCTTAGGGGCGTATGGCTAGTATGTAACGGTATTAGGTATATATTATGTATATATGTAAAGGTTACTGTTTGGGAGAAATTCTATAAAGCAGGTGCTGTTTAAAAGATGTTAATCTGTATAATACTAGTAATTTAGTGTATTATAGTAAGATCTGGTAAAGGCTAATAGATAAACCGTACTGTAAACTGGATATACGTATATAAGAGCAGTACATCCTTTACCTGCATTATGTAATGTTTACTATAGCCTTATACTGCATTTATAGGGATTAAAAGTATTCTAGCCACTAGATAGGGGGCTTACTCTAATATTAGATAGGGGATTTTCCTTAAAAATGCCTTAACACTAAACTTTAGAAAATCGTTTATATAGGGTAAATAACCTTAATATACCCTTTAATTATCGCTGCTATGTCTCACTACTTATAAGAGGCTTTAAGTCCTTTTTCTAGCTGTTATTTAGCTTTAAGTGATAATAAGTTATATAAGGCTTAATAACCCTTTTAATAAAGTAATACTCCTATAATTTAAAAATGTGACTTTATCCCATATTTTATAATACTCTCCTTCCTTTCCTTAGGAGGACGTTATTATCACCTATATTATATTTAATGTTAATTTACCTATTAACTTACTGGTAAAAGTAAAAGGTGGTTATATAGATTATTTAAGATAGTTACTTAAAGAAGATAAGCTGCTTATCTAGCTTTAGGGCTAGGGGATGCTGTAGGTTAATATTAAAAAGAGATTTCTAGGCTGGTCCTTTATTACCTGTTAACTTTATTATTAAAACTACTTAAGATTAGTAGAGAAGGATAAGATATTAGCGTATTTATATAATAAGTAAGTGATAATTAGGTATAAATATCTATAGTAAATATAAAAGTAGCTAATAGGTACAGGTATAGAGAAAGAATATAAATACCTATTACCTGTAAGATAGGCATTTTATAAACTATAATTAAGGAAATGTATTAGAGACTTAAACTAAGAGGTATTCTAGGTGATAGTTAGATTATTAAATAGGTATTAATAAAACCTTTACTAATAAAGGGTTTAAATGTAAAGGTGTACCCCTTTTAATAAAGTCCTTTAATACTTTACTTAAAATATGGTAAATGGTAATTAACTCTAATTAATCGCCCCTTATAAGGTAATATAAAGCTTAGCATTACTGCTTAATTACTTAGATTTAACAGTTTTGAAAAAATTACAGATTATAGTAAATAGTAATTAGAAAATTAAAGTGCTTGTTAAGGATAATAAGGGGTTATATAAATAAACATTTTCACAGTTTTAAAACCAGAGTGTTTATTATTTTATAAGTGGAGTTAATGCTTTAGGGTAAGTGCTTAACATGTATATATAGCTACACACTGTTATATACTATTACACTTAAGGTAAACGTTTACCTTACCGTCTTTATAGTGTGCCCTACACCTACTCTACCATTTTAGGTGATGAGATTAGTTACGCTTTAAAGATATTAGTATAACTTTAACTTAAAGAGTTTAAATCCTTACCTTATCTCTTATAAACCTTAATTTTACCTTCCTTATAAGGAAGATATTACATTTTAAATGGCTACTGTATACATTTTTTTTATCTGTTACGGTAGTTATTAACTTTGATAGGGAGACGATGTAACGAGTAGATAATATAAGGTTATCACCTTTAAAAGCTTCCTAGTGGAGAAAAAAGTAAGAAAAATAGTGTGGAAGTGTTAGTTACCGTTTCTAGCTAGGTTAATTGAAATCGGAGGTGTATAAGTCCTATTAACAGAGTTAAAATAATATAGGTCTTTAAAAGATGTTTTAAAGGATGTAAAGGTTATAATGTATATGATAGAGGTTAAGTTTAAGGATTGTTAGGAAAAAAGTAATTTTAAGATATAGTTTAGGGTGTTATAAGATCCTTTATTAGGTATTTAAATAATTAACTTTAATAAATATTATATCTTAGCCTTTACATTAAGCTGCTTAAATAATATATCTGCCTGTTTAATTGCTTTAAGAACGTTAGCTTTTAGACTTAAATCGACTAGTACCTTAACGCTTCCATTAGAGAAACTGTGTATCTGTATAGTTAAATATTAGGTCTTATCTGCGTCCTTTAATATAAAAGTTCTCTTAAGGTTAGTAATTAGAAGAATTTTCTTAACCTTCTTAACGTTTATATATGGGAATGGAAATTTAATTATCTTCTTATATGGGATATCTGGTTTTTGCTGCTTTTAATAAGGTTGTGAGTTAAAGTGATTATAAGGACGCTTTAGATCTATATAAGTGACACGGCCTGTGGTGTTAAGGCTGGTTACAGTAAGCTTGCTTATATTAGTTAAGGCGGGTTTGTCTGTACTGGGCTTAGTGGGAACAGGCTTATCTGTATTAGTGGGAACGGACCTGTCTGTGTTAGTGGGAACGGACCTGTCTGTGTTAGTGGGGATGGACTTATCTGTGTTAATAGGGACGGACTTGTCTGTATTAGTTAGGTGATTATAAAGCTATATAAACATATAAAACTTTATTAAGTGTAAGTATTAGCAGTGAGTAGATGTAGAAGTAACTGACTATTTAATAACATTAGTGTATATAATAACCTTACTGTGACGACCCTGCAGGCCGTCACTTGGGCCGGAGCGGCCCGACAAATCCCCCACACAAGGAACAGTGCAGGAAGACAGTACGCACAGTACTACGCACTGGGCCAGGGGTGTAAAGACCCGAAGCCCCTACGACTAACCAGCGTCTGCTCAGTCTTGGCA
>Ga0247781_1000445_pt1 | contig 12775 bp, 10 predicted proteins | sample UWRJL184509B5_FD_179922 | JGI IMG/M metagenome (GOLD analysis project Ga0247781, IMG submission 179922) | Plant litter microbial communities from Arlington Agricultural Research Station in Wisconsin, United States - UWRJ-L184-509B-5 | ecosystem: Environmental > Terrestrial > Plant litter >...
TAACCCTAACCCTAACCCTAACCCTAACCCTAACCCTAACCCTAACCCTTACTATTGCCCACTTGCAATTGCCAAACTAGGCTAATTTTACCTTATTATGGCTATTTGAAATTGTAACCACTATACTAGCGAAAATAATACCTATTATAAATCTAGTCTTATCGAAGTTATAAATATCGTCGTCTACAATATTATATTTAAATTTAATATTCTAAACGAAAATAAACTATTTGCTAATAACCTTCGAATCTTCGCACTTAGCCTTTTAATAATCGTATTTATATATATAATGCATTTAAATTTTTTTTTTGTATTTAACAAATTAATATACCCAAAATTGACTAATAAAGAACGCATTGTATATATATAAAAATTAATTAATTATATTTTCTATACTAAATAATCTAAATAAAAAAACTCGTATATTTAGTTTAATAATATATTAAATAATAATTTCTTTTTTAAATTGAATAAGTTTTTTCGAATTGGGTATAATATTGCGTTGTATAAGCTAATTAGTAAGTTAATAGCAAATAGTTCGGTTAATAATATTGTAAAACTTTACTATAGTATATATATTTAGTTTTAAATTTTTCTAAATAACTTCAATAGCTAAAATTACTCTAGTTTTATTTAAAGTAGGAGGTATATTAAGCTAGTAAAAAAATCAGTATTAAGTGTAGAAGTAATATGCAGTGTAAAAAAGTACGGCGCTTAGTAATATACAGTATTTACTAATAAAATACATTATAATAATACGAAGGTAAGTTGTTATTATTGTATTATCCTAAACTTATAATTGGATACAAAAGGCTTTTTTTTTTAATATTCGGCTTCAATTTAAACTTAGATATTTATACTTTAGCCAAAACCTCTGGCTATTTCTAGCTTTAGAGATAGCAAGAATATTTTGTCTATTTTTATAAGAATTTGTTTTTACAGTTGTTTTTTGGGTAAAATAGATTAAAAATGGAAATTTATAATAAAAATAAGGACTTTTGGCCAGATATTTAAAAGCTATTTAGTTTAAAGTTTACAAAAGTTTGTATAATGCGTTGAAAAATTACTATAAAATTTTACTAAATTTATTACCGCTACTTTTAAAACTATAAATATTAATTAAATATAAACCCTAATGTTATTGCGTTTTGTTATTTCGTCTTCTAACCTACTTGCCCTAAAATAGTAGATTAATATTGTAGTTGTTATTTTATAAGTAAAATAATATTATTAATTACTATTAAATATACTAATTTAAATATTTAAAAAAATAAACTAAAAATGTCTATTTAGTTTATTCCCGTCTTTACTATTAGTTTAAAAAGTTAATAAAATAAGCCAAAATAAAATGTAGATTGTGTAAATAAGGACGAGTTAATACAATATAGAATTTAAGTAGTAGTAGGGGATGTTGATATATTATTAGTATTATAAAATATACTATTAGGTAAAACAATCTTTTTTAAAATTATAGTTTTAGTAATATAAGACTAAAAGCAGTTAATAAGGCGCCTACTATAATCTGCACTTACACTATAGTTTTGACTATCTCTTACTTTAACTATCCCTTGTTTCAACCATCCCTTATTTCAACCATCCCTTATTTCAACCATCCCTTGCTTCAACCATCCCTTGTTTTAACCATTTTTTAATTTGGCCATTTTTTGCTTTAGCTATTTTTTAATTCGGCTATTTTTTGTTTTGGCAATATTGTGTGGGGCAATGGGCGCTTGTTTATGGAAGTTTTATTGTTCAATTGCCTATTTTATTAGGTTGCTACGCTATATTATAGGTAAGTCTGGTATTTAAAGCTTTTAGGAATTTTAATATAGCAAAAATGTCCTATTTCCATATAATGGTCGAATTTTACCTATTTAGGCTTAGTGCTTTTTGACTTTTTTGTCGATTTGTTAGCTGCTGTGCTTTTGGCTGGGTATAGTAGGGCAGTTGGCTCGTTATTAGTATAATTGCAATATAGATTTGGCGGGGCTATTTGCAAATGCGGGGTAAAACCTATATCAATATGCTAAGTGTGCTATAATTTAGTTGGATTATAATATTATATTTGCTATAGTAATGTAGAGTATTCAATATATTTAGGCTAGGTTAATAATAGCGTTATATTATGTAGAGGGAGCGGAATTGATTACGACCTTTTTATGGAGATTTTCTGAAAGTTATATATAATTGTAATAATTACTACTAATTATAAGATAAAATTAGGAAATAGGCTTTAAATTGTTTTTAAAATAATTTTTATTATTGTTGTTTTAGTATACAATTTGGCTATATAGTAGATTTGGGCGTTAAATTTAGTACGATAATATATAGATTTTTATTTATTATTTAAAATGAGAAAATAGTCTTTTATTTAGAATTATTGCTTTGGCTTATAGTAGCTACTCTAGCGAATTCGTTTTATAGGTAAACGAGTATTTTTCCGAGATCTTTTTGGCCTTTTTATTTTATTATATATATATTTTTGGCAATTTTCTAATAGTATTGGGCATATCCGTCTTTTATATAGCTTTGAATTTGTAGCTATTTTTTATAATTTTTATAATTTTTTTTAACGAAAGGTTCTAGGATAGGTAGAGGTTTTGGATAGTTGTTTTGTATTCGTCCTATTTATTACTACTAGCCTAGCTAATTGGCTATTGCAAATAAAGGGACTAGTTTAGTCGATTTATGATGTTTTGATTAAGTATTTGTTTATTGATATTTTTGAATTTGTAAATTAAGATTGTTTGGAATATTAGGGAAGTAAAGTAGGTTTTGTTTTTATTGTAGTTTAATTAGTAAATTATACTATTTATTTATTTAAGGTATTTATATTAGTAAGGAATGCTCAATTTCTGTATCTGCAGTTTTAATCTTTTTCGAAATTGACTTACCTTTGGATTGTATATTGTTAAGGTTTATATTATTCTACCCTAATTTGGGGTTAAATTACTTTTGTGAAAATAGCTTATTGGCTTTATTAAATAATTTAAAGAAGAAAAATACATTATTGTAGTAGTATTATATAAATTTAGTTAATTTATTTGTCTATTTGCTTTATTAAAATAGTATATAAGTTGGAAATACGAAAACTTTTATAATTAAATATTTTAAAAATGTTTATATATTATTGTATATGATGTATTCTATTAAATTGTATTGTATTTTTTTATTGTTTATTTATAAATGGTTGATATTTTATTAGAATATGGTAATAAATCTTTTTTTAATTAGTTTAATAGTATAAGTAGTTTGTTTAAAGCTGAATTAAAATTTCCAATAAATAGGCACCTACTTATATATATTTGGCTGTAGTGAGGATATTGTGTATATATCTATGAATTGAGAATAATTTTGAATTATTTTTTTTGCCAAAGTATATATATTAATAAGTATTAATACCTATTTAATATACTAGGTTATTTTAGGGGGAAGGGGGAAGGGGGGCTTTTTTTGTATATACTAGGCTTTGTTTAAAGAATTTGGCTTAAAATAGTTATTACAATATTTACGCTACTACTAAATATTAGTATTATCTATTTTTATAAAATTCGCGCCTATATTAGTCTAATTTTCATTAGAATTGGCTAAATTGCTGATATTCGAACTTATATAGGCGAAAAGTTGTATTAATATTAGTATATTAAGTATAAAAAGCGCTTTTTAAATATATGTATATTTTTTTTTCTTTTAAATTAAATTGTATTAATTTTAATATAATTTTCGAGTTTGGCAAGGTATTGCCGAATTTATATAAGTAAGCGTTTATATAAATACGCCTACAATAGATGCTTCAAAAAGTATATATTATGTTGCTTCTATTTAAACAATAAAATTGATTGATAGTATATAGCTTTTGTAGAAAGACGACTATAGTAAAATACCAGAGATAGTCTTACTAGTGCAATATATTGTCCGAAATTGACAATTTTATGTTAAATAATGGCAATGAGGATTCCCCGACGACGCCAAAAAGCAGTATTATATAGTAGCCTCTTTGTAATATGCTTTTAATAGACTATTATAACTACTACTATTTTTATCATATTACTTTATTTGCCGACTTTGGCCAATATATAAATGGGGGCTACTTTTTACTATAGTATGGCTATAGACATAGCTTGTTATTAGGTGGTATATACGAGTATTATGGGATCCCGAATAGTTAGTTGCTAATTTATATAAATAGGCTCAACAATACTAATAAGTGTATTTTAGTGTATATATGTTCTATTAGACGGCAAGCTTCCCTTAGTGTAGCTACTTTGTAATGGAGCAAAATAACTTGGGCGTAGCGACTATAAATACGAATTTTTACTAACTTTTCTCTATTTATTTTTACTATTATTAACAGATTTTGTAGTAAAATGTTGAATAATTTTTACTCAAAATACCTTATTTATTGGCCCCGAATCTAATAAGTAGTATCTAGAATAACTTTAGTAGCTTTTTAGCAATTTTAGGAAAAAGCCTATCGATTTAAAATAGCTTTTATATTTATATTTAGATTGCCTAAGTAGCTACTTATGTTCTTTATATAGTAAGTTCTATTAAGTAATAATAGCTGTAGATAGTGTTATTTCAAAGTGGCTAGGTTATATAATAGTTGGCCGTTTTTTTATAATAACTACAATATATTCAATCCGCCGAAGAGTAGTAATAGTATAATGGCGTAGTATACTAACTACTAGTCGAAGTTGCTATTATTGTACAATTATTCGCTTATAGTTTGGGAGTTTATGCAATTAGTTATTAACTAAGTTTTTTTTTAATGTGAGTAATTGGGAAATGAGGTAGGGATAGAAAGAATTAGGTTAATTTTTGGAATGGAGTTAAAGATTTTATTTTTTATAGTGAAAAGAAGACTATATGATATTAGATAGTCGAAGTGTTGTTTTCGGAGTATATATAGGGAAGTTTAAAAAAGAAATGTGTTTTATATTATTTTGTTAAGTATAAGGGCTTTTTTCGTTTTGCTAGATTAATATTTTATGAAGTTTTAAGAGGATATTATAGTTAAGGTTGTAAATGCAAAATACATTTTTGTCCTGGATGCGGTTGCCTTTTATTATTAGTGGAGAGTTAGATTAGAGGATAGATGGGCTTTTTTATTATTATTTTTTTCTATATTTAATATAATATAGTAGTTATAGTTTTTGGAGTGGTATTTATATTCTTAAGTATAATAATAGCTCGTTTTAGTATATTGCCTATGAGCTTTGGGATATATTTGTTCGTTAATTTGGATATTCGAAAATAACAAATTGGTTTTCTGAAATATAAACCTAAAGTGCTGGTATAAGAAGTTTTACCCGTACTAGGCTTTTTATAAAATAGGTAAGCTCGTTTATAGCGTATGGATCTTTGATAGTACACCTCTAGACTCTATAAACATTTCGAAATCTTTTGTCAATTTCTCCATTGTCCCCCGTTTTAATATGACAGATTCAATCTTCCTCGAATACATAGGGAGTGGTTTCCATATTGGCTTCTTCTCAGACGTAGTGCTACTGTATGCAGTGACTTCCCCGGCTGCAATAGCCTCTTCTTCAGCTAATCTCATCTACCGACGGAGGGCGTGGTTGGCACGAAGAGCAATCGCAATTACGCTGGATTCTTCGCGGAAATATAAAGTCGATTGGATCACAGTGTGATGATAAATCATCACGTGCTAGCCCAATTTAAAAACGATGACTAATTTCCATAGTTTAAAAAGGAGAGTTGGAGATAAGTTGGGTTGCTTTGAGTTGAGCGGCTGAATGTTTTCGGCCTTGGCGCTTTTGGCGCTTTTAAGGAGTTGCTTTTCCATTTCTGGGCTCGTTTGTCAATTGGGATGGACTGCTTTTAGTTTTTGCGGACGATGACTTTCGGGGTGGGAAATTTGTTTTGAATTAGACTGTTTTAATTTGCTTTTACCCTTTTCCTTTTTCTCCTATATTTGTTGCTTTAAAAGAGCTTTAGATGATCAAAACCAAAGTCTTCAATTAAGATGGCGGGGTATGTATATGAGGATGATAATGGAGTTTGAACTGGGACTATACTAAACGATGTATTCTATCGACTAAAGTTATAGAGTTAGTATTAACTTTATTATATAATATATATATATATATAGTTAAAGTTAAATTTACTTAAAGATGCTAGACGGGTTCGAGGATAGAGCGTCTATTAATAATGTTTGTTGGATTGGAGTTTGCGTTTTGTGCGCCGAGGCCATTATAACTAGTGATTGTAATTTAGGCGAGTCACCTTTACTGTCCAGTAGTCCGGCAGATATAGGAGGTGAAATAGGGTGGTTAGTGTAATTAATATGAGAATGCTGCACTTGTGAGCCCATTTGTTGACTTATTAGCGTAGAATCGGAGTGGTACGTCTTAGGAGAGCTCGGCTGAGATCGAGAGATGGAGGCATCTGTAAGAAAGCACGTCAGCAATTGGCTAGACAATAATATTCTCGGGCCTATTTTACATGTATAAGTCGGTTTGGGAGATGGCGTGTTATAGACTAAGTCTTTAATTCTCTTTATTAAACTCATTATTATTAGCAAAGGAACAACCGTAATTCAACTTCCCTACTGCTTACCAATAATTCCGCCCATAAGATCTTCTTCTTTGATTATGCCCTTCTTCACGCAAGTTCATGAATTCCATGTCGGCGTTCAGCTTGGACCGGACAAAGATTTTGATGTTATTAAATGTGAGGTCTTCTAGTCGGAGATTTGGATCCTGTCCAAATGCGGTTTGGAAGAGATTCCAGGGGCGACTGGCAACACAGACCTTGACACGTACGCTAGTGTCGATAAAAGTCCTGACCATAAGTACTGGATCTTCGTACTCTCCCCCGAACTCATCGAGGCCGTCGATGAAGATGCAAATCTTGGGGAAGCTCGGATTGTTGCCTAGGCCCTTCACAGCTCGGAAAAAAGTTTCTCGGAGATCCTGGAGTGACCAGTGCGACACCGGCTGATTGAAAAGACACAAAGATTCCCAGTGCTTCGGGGCGATCTCCGGGAGGATGTCGGGGTGCTGAGAGACAAGCTGGTAGAGGAGCGTACGGAACAGTCCGTCCTGAGTGATCTGCAGCTCCATTCCCGAATTCCAGAAGTAAAACGAGGCAATTACCAGCCCCGACTGGCCGGCCCACTTCTCCAGATACGGACGGCATCGAGATTTTTTTTTTTATACGTTATTTGTATTTTTCTTTATTTTCCGTGCTGTATTTTCCGGGTTACAGGGGGTTACAGGTAACGAGTTACAAGGTTCAAGTTATAACGTTACGGGAAATGTTATTTCTTCAAATATAAGAACTATTTATATATGATTTTATCTTTCATCATTTTCGTCTCCTTCATCTTCTTTATACTCATAATCCTTCCTCAACTTCTTTCCTCCCTTCGGCCAATGTCTTTCCTCTTGCACATTCATATTCTCATTCCACTTCCGCTTTACATTACTTCCTCCAAGTCCACCTAACTTTCGTTCCCAATGACTCTTACCTGTATGATCTGGGGACAAGTGCAGTTCCTTATCGCTATGGTCTGAACCCCGATGCATGAATTCGCCGCTCGGCCCATCGCTTGCTGTAATTCGAATCGACGGTCTGAACCCTTCGTTCTCCGTTCGGTGCTTTGGAGAAACAGGCGGCCGAAACTCCTTTCTGCTCGAAGCAGATGCAAAAAGACCTCCTCCTCCAGCAGTCGATCGTCCACCCGTTTGCGCAGCGGCGAAATTGGGACTTCTTGATCGCCGATTGTCCTGGCTACGGAATGCCCCGGAATGGTATTGGCGTTGACGTCTGTCATCTCTTCGATCCCCGCCTGAGGAGTCCTCAGATTCATCCTCGTCTTTATTGCCCTCCCCACTGCGTCTATGCCCTTGATAATGATCTGCCCTATCCCCACGGTCGTAAGCTTGATCTTTCGCCGTCTTTCCACCGTGTGCTTCTGTCATGAATTCGTCAAAGTCTTCCGTAACACTGAAAATGGTCTTGAAATGTTCCACGGTCAGCTTTGGCGGGCAGTCTTCCTTCCGAGCATCGTAATGTGCCAGGGAGGAAGCGACTTGGAAGGCGTTTCTGATCTGCCGGCCATTCCACCGACTTCCCTTCTGATCTTGAAACATCTCGCGGGCAAAACGAAGGATCCGATCCCTCATTATCCGAAGCGGCTGGGTCATGGTCCCTTTGGATTTGGCGAAGCGCTCTTGCTCAATCCTCTCCAGTCGATCGATATTCATCTCCCAAATCTCCAGAGTCTGGTGGAATGTGAGATCGGGATAATAGAGCTTGAGGTGGATTCTCGACTTAAATGCTTCATCAAGGGCACCGGGCCGGTTGGTGGTCAGGAAGAGCAATCCATCGTAATATTCCAGTACCCGGAGGAAAACTGCAAAGGGAAAGAGTAAGATAATGACCATATCAGCCATAAGGCGGGCCTGGAGAGATGGAACTTACCAGAGACAAGAGCACTCTTTTCAATTGTAACATCTCCTCTCGTCCGTTGCGAGAAAAAGGTGTCTACTTCGTCGAGGAGCAGCACGCAATTCCACGTATCGGCAAGGCGGAATATCCGTAGCAGAGCTGCCTCCACGGCAGTTGGGGTCAAGCCAAGATCCCCACATGTGATTGGGAACAGAGGCTTCCCATTTGCGCTTGCAATGGCTTCGGCAGTGGCGGTCTTTCCAACCCCAGGGACACCGTGGAGGAGGATGAACAAACCTTTGCCCTTCCCTCGTATGATGTCGATGCTGCCAATATCAACACCCCGCTCTCTGTCAGTCGACTTGATCTCGAAATGCTCCTCCACCAGCGATTGAATCATTTCTTTGTGGCGGTGGTCAATCTTCAGATACTCAAAGGCATCGCTTGACTTCTTCACCGGTGTCAATCTCTGAACAACGAGTTTTGCGAACTTTCGGTCACGGAGGACGTAGGCGAAAATCCTGGACGGGAGCAGAACCAAATCGCAACGGGCATCATTTTCATCCTGACAGAGGTCTGCTTCGGTTGTCGGTCTCCCATTGCGGTCGTTCTCTCGAACCTTGATCAAGAACCGATCGGCGGATGGGTTGTCTGGCAATATATTGGCATTTCGTTCAAAGGCCGTGACTCCCGATAGGATGACCATTACTTCGCTGGTTTCCCGCAATAGCCTGGTTCTGTTTTTGTCTGACCACCAGCCGATGGTAAAATCGTCGTCAGATAAGAGGATGTTGGGTTCTTCGGGGCGAACAAAATCGGCATCGGGCTTCCAACTCGGGCAGGTTTGGATGGCCTCGCCAAAGTCGACAATGACCTCGCTGTCAATAAATTCTGGCCTCCTGACTTCATTGCCCTCCGCATCAACAGCCGGGCCACCTTTCGGGGTCACGATAGTTGTCCACCCGTTATACGCCGCGTGCTTCGTCTTTGTAGTCTGAAGGAACTTGCGCCCATTCTCCATTGCAGATCGAAAGAGTTCCTCTTGGCCTGTGCCAGCAAACCGATACGGACATACCTTCAATGACTTGATCGTCCTCTCGCCGCTGAACCGTGGAATCTCAAACGTCTCGGTCACCACGCAGAACTCGTCTCCGGTGTAATCGATGTAATAGCAATGCACCGCAAATGAGGACCTCTCGCTTTCATCGTCATTGGTGTAGCTTCTGTTCTCGCCCGGTGTGATGCGGTACTTTTCCCATGCGGGCCGGGTTCCATAGCACCGCCAAGTCCGATTTCCTAGCCCCGGGTTGCTTGTTTCCTTGTCAGATCCGGTTCCAGCGGGTCGATAAATTAGCTCCCCAACCCTAAACAGGTACCAAAGATCGTGGAAACGGACCTTCGCGGGCATGGTAGTTTCGGCAGAAAGATGGTCAAACTTGTGGTGGAGCTCCATGACCTCCTGATTCATGAACTTGACGTAGCAACTCAGCTCGGCGAGTGCGGCAGGACAGTCGTCTATGGCCTGTCGACTTCCTGTTGTTTCCTGCTCGGCCGGCGATTCTGCCACGCTGGACGGAGTGCGAGCCCCCGCCAGGGTTGGGTCGAGCGGATCGTAATGAGCAGAACCTCCCCATCGTTCCTGAAGTCCTGCAAGATATTCGCACATCCTGGGGTGGTGAAAGATGAGCCCACTGAAGGGACGGTTAAACGTTCGTGGTGTGTCGTCCCATGCCTCCTCACCATCGACATAGGTGCTCATGATCCGTGACAGGATCCGAAGGATGGCAGGTGACTGGATTCGGATTCTCAAGAGCCACATCCGGCCACAGGGCCCAAAATGGAATCCTTGTAGTGTCCCAGCCACGGGCTTCTGCATACCAGGGTGGGGCTTGATGTTTCCGGTCTTGGCTCTGTCCTTGGTGCGTCTTTTGGGGACATTTTGACGCAGGCGCAATTCTTCCTGTATCTGTGGTCCGATCTCTGGCGACTCAGCTTCCAGGACATCGACAGCATACAAGTCCTCATTGGCACTGAATCTGTTTTTGAAGTATGGAAGACTGCATTTCCGGACCTTGGGGATCATCTTGATCGATGTGAGAGAGGGCTCAGAAATGTGGACTGCCGCCACCGGAGCATCTTCAGGGGCAGCAGCACTCTCCAAGTTGTTGGCTTCGGGGTTCGACGTTGGCTCCATGTCGTGAAATGGGTGAAAGCAATATGACGCAAGCTGGCTTGATGAAATGGACATTAACTTAGTTCATGGAGATAACTCGAAGTTCGAGTGGGGAAGTGGCAGGGTAAAGGCCGCTCGGTACTCGTCAGGACATACATATATTAACACATGTGAACAGGTAATTACCTTACCCATCCCCCCATTTCAGGCAGACGAAGTCAGGGTGGGCATACAAGATTTCTTTGCGGTCAAAGTGCAAACTGCACGATGGCCCGGGCTAATTCCAATTTGGCGATTAGGCAGATGCTTGGCCGCATGACGTGTTCAATACACCGTAGTTCACCGAGAAAAAGAGCACATTCATGCAAGGTGGGTAATACCAGTTCACACACACCATCAGCCAGTAACCAATCCCTTGTGATGAAAAGGTTCAAGTTGCAGCCCCGTGGCAGACTGCAGGACCTTCAAGGCGTAATATATATGCTCCCAAGGCCTCCACAGGGTTGCATCCACCAGAGACACCCACACACCAAGTGTCCACGGAGGGTCTGATAGGCTAGCCCTCCACCCAAGTCTGTGGTCGAGGCAGGCTCTAGGTATTGATCGGGCCGTCTCCGTCCCGACTTATTGTAAATAAAATAACAAATACCGGTTTGGGGTTGGTGTGCGGAGGTTAAGGGGACAAACCCTCCGCGCTCGCGAACATGCATGAACTGCCTGCCTCACACCTCCGTTTTTTCAGATGATTTCCGTCGAACTCCCAAGTCATTTCTAGCAGGCGGGGGTCTTAATTGACCGCAGCAGACCATCTCCTGCATTCTGTCTCCCACGCTGCCTACCTTATATTGATACAGGGGCACGACTCCTATTTGCCCAGTCCATGGCACAAGATGATTCCTCTGAATCAGAAGCCCGCGCCATGGTGAACAGCTATTTCCAAGTTAGGAGGGAGGAGATGGAGGAGATGCACGACGCCTTCGCCATCAAGACACCATATATGACGGCAGTGCCACTGGACGAGCAAGGTCCAGACTTCGATCCCAGTGATCAACCACGGTACGATCTGTCATGACCATCATTACCATGCGTGAGACCTTCCAAGACTGTGAACAACTTATGGCTTACCACGTCTGTTACTTAGTATCTCCATTGAAGAACTGAACAGGATCAACAACTACCTGGATCACGTCAGCCGAGAAGTGCACGCGGGTTTCGACGTGAGACACTGCACATGGGCTGATGTGCTTGAAAAGCTGCAAGACGCCGATGAAGCTGTGGCTCAACGAATGAATCGTGATTTGACATCATGGTCCAAAGGCGGCGCGGTGCTGTCTGACATGTCCACCATGTTTCAGCCGGCTCTTCAAGCAATCCCCGATGAGCTTTGCTTCCTCCACGGCGGTCTGGCTCTCGTGTTGCATCTCGCCAAAGGCCGGGAAAAGGCCAAGCGGGACATTGTCGACGCCTTTGAGGAGGTTGCACATACTTTCGCCATTGCCAGAAGCTCCATCGAGCATTTTCCAACCGACGCCAGGCTTCGGGCTGCCCTCTACCAGCTGCGAAGTACTTTGTTTGACGCCATTCCTTCGCTCGTCAATATCCTGGTTCCTCCAAGGTTGCTGGGGAGGCTTGCTGCCCCCTTTCGCACCTTTCAGTCGGACCGTCTGGTGGACTCCATCCGGAATGACACAAAACGGGTACAGAACCGCGCCAGGGCTCTGACCGACCATCATCAAAACGAATCAACAAAACAGGTCACCAAGATCCACGATGGTGTGGTTGGTCTTCAGGAAGACCTCCAGGAACTGCATCAAGAGATGCAAGTCATGGTCAAATATGCCCTTGCTAGCCAAGATGGGATGGCCAAGATGTTGTCAGACGCGTTCGACAGTTAGAAGACCATTCCTTGATCTCGGTCATAAGCTGACTCGCTAACATGGGAGATCTTGACAGTGTTCAACTACCACAAGCAGGAGCAGAGCCTGAAAACGCCGAAACGGCCCAGCCAACCCCCTCGCCGTCGCAGTTCCGCTGCTTCCATGTCTCCAGGCCCCGATGGCGGCAAATTGTTCAGCCTGCAGTGCATCCTCGACGTCAAACGCGGACAAGAGACCCAAGACCTAGCCCGTGTCCGTCGGCAAGAACAGCAATTCGACGCTAGATCCAAGGACTCGGTCGCGTCCA
>Ga0247781_1000446_pt1 | contig 12774 bp, 11 predicted proteins | sample UWRJL184509B5_FD_179922 | JGI IMG/M metagenome (GOLD analysis project Ga0247781, IMG submission 179922) | Plant litter microbial communities from Arlington Agricultural Research Station in Wisconsin, United States - UWRJ-L184-509B-5 | ecosystem: Environmental > Terrestrial > Plant litter >...
AATCAACCTGCAACAAACTCGACTGCTTAATCCTCTTCGCCCGACTCTTGGTAAAACTATCCGAGTTATTCTCGCTCTCGTAATTCCTCGGCGTGGACCGGCCGCTTCCCCCCATAATCGTCTCGTCCTGCGCAACCACAATCCTGTTCCTAGGCGGTGGTCGGTGTTTCACCGCCGCTGAGGGGAGGGATGGTGTATTTATATTCTCCAAATCCAGCTTCATGATGGGTATAGAATCAATGTCTAGATCTGGACCGTTCTCGTTCTGCAGGATGTTGTGTATGGGGGTGGATGTGCCGCCCGACCTGGTCGGGATGTAGAACGGATCGTCGCGGTTACGTTCTTGGCGTTCTGCTTTTCTTCGCGCGAGAATGTCCGCGTCGAGGTAACTCTCCTCGCCTGCTTGTTGTTGGTATGAACTGGGTGTCAGCTCCTCAGGGGGGGTGTCCACTAGTCTGTTGATTGCAGGTTCGTTGCTGGATATACTGGTGGGTGCCAGTTTCTGGTTGTAGTACGCCTCGAATTCGTCGTCGTCAAGAGCAGGCAGCATCAGAGAGTCTGCTTGCCCCAATAGTCTGTTTAGATCAGGATGGATGGGTTCATCTAGATCTAAATCCTCCGGCATGGGGACATTCAGCTGCGCGCCATGGGCAACCGAGTTGAGTTCCCACCCGTTGAATAGCGAAGGGATGGCTTGTGTGAGAAGAAGAGGCGCGTCTTGTTGGAGTTCATCTGTCGATGGTTTTTGTCCAGACGCTGCCTCGGCTGTGAGTTTGAGGAGCTCGATGAACTCGACGGCGCGTTCCTGCACCTCGAGATACGGATGCAACGCCAGAGGCTCCAACACGCTTATAACACGCGCCATCAGCAACGACATGGTCGACTTCCGTTCGGGCGTCCATAGCACTTGATCGTCTCCGGCGACGAGGGCAAATAATTTGATGACGGATTGTAAACACCCAGTAAGAATTTCTGGCGATGTTATCCGTGGTAAGAGGTGCAATAGGTGCCCTAGCGTGTCGTTTGGAGACACCAGTTGAAAAGCGTATTCTCCCGCAATCCAGGTGATGGGTCTTAATGCTCCCGTCATAATGGAATGCGAGGCCAGTGAGTCGGTGTAGAGTCGAGTGATTATGAGCTCAGCAGCATGAACGGCTCTAAACCTCACTGCCTTGACCTTGACAGCCACATTTCGAAGCTCGTTTCCGATTCTCTCCGAGACATCTGTGGTGTGAGATTTTGGCGCCAATGCCGCATCAAGCTCTCCTTGCCGGGGAACTGGCGCAAGGCGGATGAGCTGCGTCAAGACATCGATGTACCAGTCAAAATCAACCAAATTGGCATAATTGTTCTGGGCACACATGTTTAATATCCTCCCGATAACGTCGATTGTGTAGTCTTCAGGCAAGGGGGGGGCGTCATCTTTCTTTTTCGGCCGACGACTCGCCTCTGCGCTGGCCTCGTCGCTCGAGTCCGCTTCAATTTCCAGCCCCTGTTGGCCATCCTGCTGAGATGCCGAGGATGTTTTGAGTTGTCGCATCAAACGGCTCACGATCGACACGAGGTTTTCGCTGCTCACCATACCCTGGACGAGATCGAGAGCTTTTACCCTGATAGATATATCCTCGCTGTCGATACATTCCAGGATAACATCCTCCTGTTGGGCAACAAGATAGGGATGAGTGACAACGATTCTGTTGAATGCTAGCAAAGCCACGTATTTGACTATTGTTTTTGATTCATGTCAGTGACGCCTCCTCCAATGGCCATGTAGGGCAACTCACGATTTGGATCACCATTAATTGTAACCATTCCTCGCAATTTGTTGACACATAACGAAGCAATCTCTTCTCTCCCAGAGTCGTCTTCGGAATCCCCGAGAATGCCGCCCTGAATGATACCATTGATGCACTCATATAGAAGAGACATGGCGGGAGTCGTCCGAATAAGATCCGTCAGGGGCGGAAGTAGCTTGCGGACTAGTCGAGGCTCCAGAGGCGTGAGGGTCGCAAACAGTTTGATCAGTTTTATCGCCATCCAGTTATTCCCCCCATCCACTAGGAGCTCGAACAGTCGCGGGGCTAAAGGGAGGAAATCGTTTGGTCTCCGCCACCCCAGCTCGCACACAACGTTGACAATAGCCGCCGTCACACTCGGGTCCTCTTCCTTGTTCATCAGGCGGTCCTTTATTTTCGGCCATGCTGCTCGTAGTGTTTCTGGGTATACCAATGCTAGCCTGTATAAAGTAACAATGGTTTTTTTCCTTATAGCGGGGTGGGAGTGGCTGAGACGAGGGAGTAGGTCGGCGAGGACAGAGAGGGCCAGCGACGGTGTGATGATGTGTGGAAGGGCGGCAATGGGCAGCGCGATTGTCGTCGGTAACGAGGCCGCCAAATCCTAAGAGAGTGATCAGCCATGCGCCCAATGGAGTGGTCAGTCGTCGTACCTTTTTGAGCAGGTTGGTTGCCAACATGAGAACCTCTGTGTCGGGGCGAAAGCTCTGGACTGCGCCGAGGTATCCCACTCGTTTTTGGTGATATTTCGCAGACGACATGACCTCGAGGACATGGAATGAGGCCCAGGACATGTCGTGCCCAAGCATTTCGAGGTAGATGAGCTTGAGTAAGGCCGTAGCCTTGACGTCTATTCCACAGCGTCAAATGTCAGCCATCAGGGCCAGTGGGCATTTGTAGCCATCCGGTTGGGCAGGAGAACCAACCCATGTCCTGGCCGCGAATCTCCGAGCGACATTCTTTCAGACAATTCTGGATATACTCCCTCTCATTTCCCTTGTGGTTCCGCAGACCCCGGATGAGGTCGTACAGCGATTTCTCGAACCTAGAAGGGATCGGACATCAGCACGGCCGACGGGCAAAAACGGGGGTGTATAGGTTCGGCGCACATGATGGCAGCGGTACTAGTCGACCGTATACGGCTCGTCGTTTGGTCGATTCGGTGGTTCGATTCGAAGGCGACCTTGGGGTTGGCTCGGGGTGCAGAATGTCAATCCCGGCCAAGGAGCTTCGATGTTGGGTGTTTGGATGGTTGCGGGGATTCGTTCAGCGGAAAGGGTTCGAGTTGGAAGTAGAGTAAAGCGCAGCCAAGGACATGTTTGCTGCAGATACTGACAAAGTATTCAAGAGCGCATCCGTCCACAGAATCCAAACTATATCCCACCACGTAGCGCCCAGATCGTCGCTTTGCATTCACAGGGCTGTGGTAGAGGCAAGTGGGATGTGGTCCAGGTTGAGCTTGTGTCCGCCTGCACGTCACCGCACAGTAGGCGGCGCACTGCCTGGGTCCTGCCAGAAGCGGGACGAAGTCGACTACAGCAATAACCCTAACCCCTATTTACCAGTGCCGGGGCAGTGGCACTGAGGGAGCAGGCTGGCAGCCGTCATCATTCAACTTCGGAGCGACCACGAAGTATTTGTTAAATGTTCATTTAACTCTCCTAGGTTGAATATGGTTGTCACGTATGTCTACTTGTTATGTTTCCATGTTCCTTGTATTGGCTATATACTCTGACAAGGGGTATGCTTCCCTCGATCTCATCCGTATCTTTGTTGTACATTTTATAGTAAACAGTGCACCTTCGATACTTCAAATTATGGTGCATGAAAATGGCCGGTTGCTCTGCCTGTTAGTCTTGGGGAAGGATCGTTATACCTTGAGATCAGAATTCATCGTATCATACTGACTGTGTTGTCGGCCGGAATATCAAACCCCTCCCCAAAAGACAAACCTTTCAAAGAATCCGAAGCCACTCCGTGGTCTGCCTTATACCTACCTGTCTCGAGGCAAGATTGACTGGCCACCTACCCGACATGGCGTGGTTTGGGACCCTAGTTGGGAGTTCTTCCATCTTCTCCAGCCATGATCTCCAATGCCGTCTTGCCATCATTCCTCGTCATATGGCGATCAGCGCCTCGGTCTACCAAGATCTTAAAGAACTGCCGGTAATGAAATGCTTCGGATTCAAAGTCTGACTTCTGCTTACCATACTGGGCCGCCTCATAGCTGCCGCAAACCTCGAGGAGAACCGACGGAGTGTGAGGATCTTGGTGCCAATTGATGTTAGCGCCAGCATCGATCAAGAAGTCAATCGTTTTGCAAGTAATAGTGTAGGCGTGACGGACAGACCTATTGATAGACAAGAGGACCCTTCTGAGAATATAGTCCCTTAGAGTAACGCTGGCGAAATCCCGGGATAACAGCTTGCCAAATTCTACTCCGGCCATGATCAACTCTTTCCAGGCAGAGAAGTGCACTGACTGCCCGACTCGCTCGTCCCCTACATACTCGATAGTGGCGAGGAAATGAGAAAAGCGTTCACGGCAGACAGCGCCGCGGGACAGTAGAAACTTGACAAAGCCGAGGAATTCAGGCTCTGCTAACTTCTCCATGCCCCACCGGCCAATAAGCAACGCAGGCGCGGTGGGAGGAGGGTGCATTTGGACAAGATTCAGGCCTCCCATTCCAAGCAGACTGTGTCGTTCAAACTCTGGCAGGAGGTGAACGTCGAGTATTGCGCCATTGTCGACAAACCATTGTGTCACGGCCTTGAGCCAAAAAATGTCAACGCGCGTCCAGTCATCTATCTGACTGACATAGGAGAGAAAGGGGGTTCCATAAAAGTAATCCCAGTTGAACTCCCCGTCGTAATCCCCGTCGTAACCTCCGTCGTAATCACCCTGATACGGGATGGGCAGAGGGCCGAAGATTGGCATGCGCTGGTTGATATTAGCGCCAGCCAGCACGCACGTCTGAAGTCTTCTCACAATTTCGACTTCAGCCAGGTCACCTCTTCTCAGAGTGCCACGATCAACGGCTGCGTAGATGGGGATAGCTCCGCTCCTTTCACTTGAGAAGGGCCACAAACGCAAGTCTGGAGGGCCGTAGATCTTAGCACCCCTATCAACAAGAAGTTGAAAGACATCCGTCGAGCTTCCGTTTCGTGCTGTCAGCGCCATGGCCAGCAGAGACTTGGGTGCTTCTCCGAGGGCCCTGGGCAGGTAGTCCGGGTTGCCTCCGAGGTCAAGAACAAGTCGCACCAAGTCAACCCCGGTGTTGCCTTGTCCCATGAGGCTGAAAAGGAACAGGCCTAGTAGGTCTTTGGTGAGCTTTGCTGCCGATTCGGATTCCAGAAATGGCTGGGCAAACTCGCTATGTGCATTTCCGCACAGGTCCTGAACAAGGGCTCGTTTTCGTTGCGGCATCTCGTCTGCAAATCCTCTAGGGACGCCTGCTCCAGCGTCAAGAAGCACGCGGAAGACCTCGGTATGCCCATGGTAAGCGGCAAGCTGGAGGGTAAGGCCGGTATCGTCAATGCCGTACCCGCCGCGGATCTCACCATGATTCAACACGGTGACGGTGCTCGGCGATGCTCCACAAGCGATAGCACGGCGTGCAACACGTGGAAGTCCATAAAGACAAGCCCACCACATAGTCGTATCTCGTTTTGTATGAGTGTCGAATAGAATCTTGTCGAGCCTGACGCACAGTTCATCACTGCACTCTGCAAGCCGAGCCACGTCGTCATGCTCGAGGAACCCGGCGATATGCTCGAGAAGCTCCTGTGGCTGCAATGTAGGGAACGACGATGCCGACGCCATTGCGACGGCATTCAATTGTTAATCAAGAAACTAACCTTCGTTTGGCCTCGCTTCAAATGCTGCTTCGTTGTGCTGATGTCGTGTTGGGTTCTGAGGGACCAAGATCGTCTGCGTCGAGAGAAAAACAACGCGGTGGGTGGCGTTGCTATTTGTTTGTGAAAAAATTGCAGAGTGCAAGCAAACACTTGTTTCTGGCCGTCAACATGTCCGGTTTGTGTACAGGCAGCAAACGACTTACAAAATACAGGTTCCATTACCACGGTAAATACCGTCCACGGGAGACTCCCAAGGGACCTGGCTCGTAACTTTTATAGGTACGCAATACACATATTGCCATATTCCTTTATTTTCACTATTTTATGCTCCTAGATATCGATCATTAGAGAGTCACTTGTATAGTAGAGGTCTCATGTAGAATATGGCCGGTTGCAAATAGTCCCGGGATACCATTTACCGTGGTCCTCCACAACCTGAAAATCCCTCTTTTCAGGGATTGCTTTCCGATTATCTCTTAATCTTGAGAAAGAAGCGCTGCCTCATTAATAAGCCCCAGTACCAAGGGTTCCGAGGCCATTTGAAGGTGAAGATAGCTTTCTCATGAGGTGTGCCATTCAAGTAGGTTGGTGTTGAGCCACTGGCCATTGAGGTTGGTGCGCACGGACCATGAATCACAATCCGGAGAAAGCTTGGCGGACAGGGACCATCCAGCCTGTCAGGTGTCAACCCGCAATCCATCCATCATCAACCCATCATCTGGAGCCTCCCTCCATCCCCGATACAGCTTCACGGCATCCATCAAGCAACGACCGATCTACCTCTCCGTAACACAGTATTCACCAAATCTACAATACATATCTTTCTACGATAAACTGTCGACGGTCGATTGTCCGGAATCGCCAAACCACCGAAGCGTCACGACCGCGACAATGTCACCATCGCTCCTCCTCCACCCTCCTGGCCAGCTGTCCCCAGCAGCAGCCCTCTATCTATCACAACAAGCGCCAGCAGTCCTGCAGGGCTCGCCGACCACCGTATCTTCATCGCCATTGAGCGCCCTCTTCTCGGCCAAAGAGACCCCGGAGCTATGGCTCAAGTACGAGAATCTGTTGCTGTCATGCTTGCGCACCGGGGATGAGCAAGCTGCGCACCAATGCCTCGAGAGATTGGTGACACGCTTCGGAGACGACAACGAGAGGATAATGGCCTTCAAGGGCCTGCTGAAAGAGGCGGACGCGCAGAACAATGGCGAACTGGACCGCATCCTGAAGGAATACGAGCAAATCCTGAGCGAGAACGAGACAAACATCGTGCGTCAAGCTCCCGCCCTGCCCTGCCCATCAAGCTGACGAACCATGCTCTTTGCTAACAAGCTCACAGCCTATCACAAAGAGGCGGATTGCCCTCTTGCGGTCCATGGGTCGCGTTTCTGAGGCGGCATCGTCCCTCGTGCAGCTCCTCGAGTTCTCACCAACCGATGCCGAGGCATGGTCTGAGCTGGCAGATATCTACTTCTCACAGGGACAGTACCCGCAGGCAATCTATGCACTGGAGGAAGTCCTGGTCCTAGCACCAAATGCCTGGAATGTTCGCGTTCCCACCCCGTCATTGGCAGCCTAAGCCCTGTGCTCACACTGTTGTCTTAGATACATGCACGACTGGGAGAGCTGCAGTACATGGCCGCAACTGCGACGGGAGCTAGCAGTGGGTCCTACCAAAAGTACACTGCGGAGGCCTTGAAGCGGTTCGCCCGGAGCATCGAGCTTTGCGACGACTATCTCCGGGGTTATTATGGACTGAAGCTCGTAAGTCTCTATATTGGTTTAGAGGTTTAGTCAGATACTGACAAAGACCCCCTAGGTTACGACCAGAATCCTCCAAGACTCGGCCAAGCCCGGGAAACAGGGCGAGGACGATGAGTTTACCTTGCCAGATGTAGGTACCATTGAGCGTCTCAACGAGCTTGCCACGGCGAAGCTGTCCGAGATTGTCCGACATAGCACTGCGCAAGATCGAGGATGGCGTGGCTATGATCCGGTTGAAGTTGCAGCCGCTCGGGAGCTCCTATCCAGCGATGCAGCTGCAGTGTCTGGAATTGAGAGGTGACATTCGTCCCGGATGAAGCCGCGAGCATACGCGAAGTCCAGTGACACGACCAGTATGCCTATAGCAACGTGAGTCATGACGAGTTCTTGTTGGGAGTGGAATACTTGGAGGTGTGGGTCGAAATATGTCCGGGTTTTTGGATGCCATTCGGAGGCCATTGTCGTAATCAAAAGCTGAAGTTGGTCGACTTGGAACGCGGTTGGAGCTTCATTGGTACCTTACGGCTGGTGCTTTGCATTAGCCGATAGACGGGGTGGGTCCTTTGGGCAGGAAGGCAGTTGTGCGAAGCGGTTGCACGTGGCTCCAGTAGACAACGGGAGTCGGGCACAGGTTACAACGGGGGGGTGAATGGCGGTGCGGGTCTTCGAGCCCAACCGGAATGCGGCTCACTGGCCGTCTCATGCAGGCTGAGCAAATGACGGCCCCTCCCGGTTCTCTTTGGGCACAAAGTCATTGTTTATCGGGCTAGGTTCGACGCGGAAGCGGGTTTTACTGGGCCTTCAGCCGACGCAGCGACCCTCCAGATTTGTTTCTCACTTTTCCAATAATCTTCCATCGACCCCAACATACCCATCTCACCCATAGCAGCCCATATATCCCCTTGGGTGCCTGGTTACAATTATGTCACTGGTGGATGGTCTGATGATCTTGAGATGCAGCCCTGAAAGGTACCCGCACAGCTCTCGAACCTTTTTAGATTCTCCATGTTAGTGTCGGCGGGGGGATATCTTGTGCCGGCCCAACTTTGACGTGTTCATCGTGGGAAGCTTCAAAACCCTTGCGAGCTGTGCTGTCGCCGCTGAGAGTTGATAGAAAATCAAAGTCCGGATACACTACCTGCGTACATAGAATACAACAACACATCAATGATGCTAGATCTCATTAGTGCTGTCAGTCTCGAACCCGTTGACATGGCTTGCTTATATCTAAGACGGGACCGCTCCACGAACATGCTGTCTGTCCTCCGTCTCCACATCGGAATTGTTTTACTCGAGACGACCAATGTTCTTCTTGCCCTGCCTGTGCTGCCATTGTTGTTGCCATTGAAGAAGTGTGTGTGAAGCTGGATCCAATCCAGGCTGTTTGCGTCGACATCCCCCCCCGCGCTCGAGATTCACGTCGTGACCACGAAAAAGCAATAACTATGTGGGATCCACGCGGGTTTATCCAAGCCAAAGATCACAAGAGACGGGTGGATTTACAACAGGAAAACTACACTCGTCCGCAAGAGGAGGGGAAGAAGGAGGAGGCCGTTGGGGGCTGAGCAGTATCGGGGAGTCGATATAATTTTTGCCCATCCCAGATCCAGCCAGGTCCTAAATTCTAGTCTCATATCTCGGCTTCGTCTTTGCCATATCTTCTGCCTTGCCTTGGTTCGCATCACCGGTGCCCAGGCCATCAGCTCGGCCAGTTTGAACAGGCTCCCACTGACTCTCTCTTATCCATCGGTCGGAGGACTCATATCGCCTCACTGACAACAAGTCTTACCCTTTGGGCATTCGGTTGCCAAAAAGGCTGTCGGGGTCCATTAGGCTGCCAGATCACACAACGTTGAGTGAGAGAAGGCCACCGAGGGAACCCAAGCTGTGTCTGCGCCGCATTTCGTCCGATCATCATAGGAGGGGGGGAAACCAGAGCCGAAAAAAGGAATGAGTTGTATTGTTGCGGCTTACGGGATCTGAGGTGTAAGTGCATGCCTTTTTCTTCTCACTTTTATTGTCCCGTATGCACATTACCATCCATCCCTCTTACACCGTCCAGGACCGACCACCCTGTAGGCACGGCAACGCACCGCCTCTCTGCGGCATCTGTCGTCTCCTGCGTTATTACCCACATGTACATCGGAATAAACTCACTTTGTCCTCCGATTCTCATTCAGTCCGTTTACGGAATACTTGTACACAATACAGGTATGTCTGTATTGTATTGTCGTGTGATTCGTCCACCTTGGTCCCCCTCACTGCCTTATTCTTACTCCGTACCTTGCCCTGCATACTATTACCGTGCTGCATCAGGTCGAACAGCCACCAGATCCCGGGCCGCCATATAGGTCCAAGCTAACCCAAACACCACGACACCTTGTGTCTCCCAGGACCTATCTCAATTTTCAGACCAGATATCGAGTTTGAACATCTTGCAAACATTGCAACACACCACGCTTTTGTGTGCACATTCCCAACGGCAGTCAGACGATCCAGCAGAAGCTACCGCGCCATCTTTCAACATCAAAAGGGTTTCCCAAAGAAACAAAAAGTCCCGCTTTTTATTTATCGGGAGCATCCGCAAAGCTTCAACCACACCAGCATCACAACCTGCCCAGGCCCAGACCCAGCTATCCGCACACCGAGATCGACCATAAACCTCTGCATATTTCTTGGATCACCGGCCTAAACACATCTTCGGCTTCTCTACTACTACAGGTATGGTAATCTAGATTTTATATTCTTCTTCTCTTTTCAATCTTCTCGGGCCATTCACTGGGCTGCCCCTATTCCCAACGGTGGCGTCAAATTTCGAAATTACACCGCATCCTATTCCCGTGGATTTTCTATTCTCGCCCTGGACCAAATTCACTGGTTGTCGAAATCGATTTTGCCTCTCTGGCCTTGGCGGGGTTGGCCGCCCGGCTCTTACCACATCCTTCCGGGAAAGCATCGTCCATCGCGGGGTGAGTGGTGCTAAGTACCAAAGAAGGAAGCTGGGAGAGGGACGGAAACCGAGGTGAGGGGTGGCATCTGGGGAACAATCTGATTGTACCCTTTGGAGGTGTCGCAAAGATCATTTGGTCACACGCGTTTGCGCGTCAACGACAAGTCAGCCCATCATATTTGGTCCCGTCGACTGTGCTGTTGTTGGTATGGTGACTTTGGTTGATGGTTGACGCACACACCGCCGGGAGGACGTGACAACGTGAGCTGTGAGCCCGCCAACGGGGACCCCTTATTGATCGGCATCTTCTTGGCCAGGATGCAAATCATCATATGCCCCGCCAGCATCTTTTATTCTACCGACATTCCCTTCGTTTCTACTGCAATCATATTTGATTGTCGTCTCTCTTTTCTTGCACAGTTTTTCTATCCAAACCAGCACACCCCCTGATGCATTACTGACCATGCCGATTTAGGGGCGTGCTTCGTCCGTGCGATGACGGTCCCGTTCTCCCGTTGAGAGGGCGAACATTCTAGTATTCCGAACCGTACACCACCTTGTCACGAGTCTCGGCTTAAGTGCCCAGCTGTAGGGCTTCAGTTCTGGGTGAGTTCCGGCCTTCACCTTTGGACTCCTTTTCCCCCTTTCCGTTTCATTTCCTTATCCCGCTGGCTAGCCGGTCTCTGTTGTCGTCAATGGCGATCGGATTGGGCTACACTAAAAAGGCCACACGTCAACGGTCCCCTGTTCTCGAATTCAATTCGCACCGGCTGGCCAAACCCCTCCCCCTCTTCTGTGGGTCGAGACAGATTTTTAGTCGACCGCTTCGCTGTGCTGTCCGTGTGCGTGCAAACAACTGACCTGGTTCCTTGAACTAGAATCCTCTGGTCCACCAAAACTTTTTCCTTTTTGCTGCCATTCGACTGCCCAGGGCCTTGTTGATTTGCCAGGTTCTCCCAGTCATAATTCAAAGGTCGGTTTTGACAACATTTGGATGACGGATTTTGGTCCAAACTTCCTCCTGTAAAATTTGTCCCTTGTTCTTTTTTGCTGACCTTTACCTGTGACCCAGACCCATAATTTCTTCAGCCGGTTTGACTTGCGACAGCTTGCTAGCTCCTCGCTCCCGCCCGCCCATCCAACCCTCCATTCTGCGCCTTGATTTGGTCTTCATCCCATCGTACCTTACCTATCGTACGCGCATCAGATTCCAGGCCACCGCCGCTGCTCACCCCGCCCCGGCGCCTCACTCCCAACTTTGCGCCAACTGACCAAGCACCTGCCTACACTTGCGCACTCACCGCCAAATATCCCCCCCCTCTCCCGGCCGTTCTGTTTCGGCGAGAGAAATCAACTGTCATTGGCACTAGCCCCAAACGCCCGCTTTCTTTCTGGGCCAACACGGATATCGCTTGGAGCCGACATCCCTTTTACCTCTCGACTCTCCCTTCCTGCAGACCGTGACCGAAGGCTGATCCCTCCGGCCATTCCCAATGTCGTAAGTCCAATCCGCGTTTTGGTCCGTTTGTGGCATTGCTGTGCCGCACAATTTCAAACTACCTATGCAATTCGACTGCGTTTGGTACTTTTTTTCTCCCTTCTTGATGTTAATGCGACAGCAGATCCAATCCATCCCGCCGGAGAACAACGATTCATATCGATAATCACCATCCGCACTCAAGCTCCAACTCATACAGCGAGGAAAGCGAGCTTTACGACCAGAGTGAATCAGAAGACTTGGGCTTCTACCCCGAGATTGATCCCAACGATTCTGCCTCGACAAGTCATCAAGACTATCCCCCTCCGCGCTCTCACAGCGCGCGATTGCGCCGCCATAAGATCCCCCTCGCACGCCAGTCAGGCGGGTTCTACGCGCCACAACCACCTCCAATGGACGACGGATCCGAGGACTACGGCTGGGGAGGCGGCGGCTACGGGCCTCGTCCACCTCCACCGCAAACCCAAGCGGGCTTCTATGGTCAGCGGCATGGTGCTCCTACTCACCACGCACCTCCTTCGCATTATCCTCAGAGCCATGTCGGCGGTCCATTTGGAGCGCCACAGGGCCACCACTATGGGCAGCAACCAATGCAGTCGATGGTTCCCTACAGCATGAATCCATTTGCGCCATCCGGAGGGCAATTCTACGACCATAGGAATTCTGGCTTCGAGATGGCGCCTTACCAACCTCCTGGGCCGCCTTACATGGGACCAGGAGGTTATGGAATGTACCCTCACCAACCTCCGCCCCATTTCAATCCGCCACCACCTCCTCCCACCGAACACCCCGGACCTTCGACGACTCCCGGGCCGCCAGCAGAAAAGAAGCCCGATCCCGAGGTTGAGGCTATGAAACTTCAGCTCCAGAAGTTCCAGATGGAGCAGAAAAAGAAGGAGGACGACGAAA
>Ga0247781_1000448_pt1 | contig 12755 bp, 9 predicted proteins | sample UWRJL184509B5_FD_179922 | JGI IMG/M metagenome (GOLD analysis project Ga0247781, IMG submission 179922) | Plant litter microbial communities from Arlington Agricultural Research Station in Wisconsin, United States - UWRJ-L184-509B-5 | ecosystem: Environmental > Terrestrial > Plant litter >...
GGTCGACGAGTTTCGCAGTGACAGCGCCCGCCGCCGCCGAGAAGCCGCCCAGGCATGGGCTGAGGCGGGCGACGAGGTGGCCGCCCAACCGCAAGATCAGGACGACACGCTGGCCCTTCTCTTCCTCTGCGCGCACCCGTCACTCTCACCCCCGTCCCAGCTCGCGCTCACTCTGCGAGCCGTCGGCGGCCTCACCACCGGCGAGATCGCGGCGGCTTTCCTCGTGCCCGAGGCGACGATGGCGCAGCGGATCAGCCGGGCCAAACAGACGATCCGCCGCAGCGGCCAGGACTTCCCGCCGCCCGCGCCCGGCACCGAGCGGACCGAGCGGCTCAAGGTCGTACGCCAGGTCCTCTATCTGCTTTTCAATGAGGGCTATACGGCGAGTGGCGGGCCGGAACTGCAGCGGGCCGAGCTCACCGGCGAGGCGATCCGGCTGGCCCGGCTGCTGCACGAACTGGTTCCCGCCGATCACGAGACGGCCGGTCTGCTGGCGCTGATGCTGCTCACCGACGCCCGGCGGGCGGCCCGCACCACCGCCGGCGGTGAGCTCGTCCCGCTCGACCGCCAAGACCGGTCGCGGTGGAGCAAGGAACGCGTCACCGAGGGCGTCACCCTGGTCTCGAACACGCTCGGTCGCGGCGTGCTCGGGCCTTACCAGGTGCAGGCCGCGATCGCCGCGCTGCACGACGAGGCCGCCTCCGACGCCGAGACCGACTGGGCGCAGATCCTCGCGCTCTACGAGGTGCTCGAGAAGATCTCGCCCGGCCCGATCGTCACCCTCAACCGAGCGGTCGCCGTCGCCCGCACCCGGGGTCCGCTCGCCGGCCTGGCCGTGATCGGGGAGCTGGCCGGCGACGAGCGGATGGCCGCCAACCATCGCCTGGCCGCCGTCCGCGCCCACCTGCTCGACCAGGCCGGCTTCGCCGAGCAGGCCCGCGAGGCCTACCTGGCGGCCGCCAAGCTGACCACCAGCGCTCCCGAGCAGCGTTACCTCACCGCTCGCGCGACCCTTACATTGCCCGAACATCGGTGCTGACAGTCCAGCGGCATGATGGTGCCGTGACCGACGCCCCCACGAAAGGCCTCGTCCTCGTCGTCGAGGACGAGCGCCCGATCGCCGAACTCGTGCGCCTCTATCTGAGCCGGGACGGCTTCGGCGTGCACGTCGAGCACGACGGCACCGCCGGACTCTCCGCCGCCCGCCGGCTCCGGCCCGTCGCCTGCATCGTCGACATCGCGTTGCCGGGCATCGAGGGCACCGAGATCGTCAAGCGGCTGCGGGCCGACGGCGACTGGACACCGGTCATCCTGCTCACCGCCCGCGACGACGAGGTCGACCGGATCCTCGGCCTCGAGCTCGGCGCCGACGACTACGTGACCAAGCCGTTCAGCCCTCGAGAGCTGGTCACCCGGGTCCGCGCTCTGCTGCGCCGCGCGGCGGGACCGCCCGACGGCGGCCGGGTGCGCACGCTCGGGCCGGTCCGGCTCGACCCGGCGCGGCGGGAGGCGACCGTCGACGGCGTGCCCGTGGCGCTCACCCCGACCGAGTTCGACCTGCTCGGCCACCTGCTCGCGCGGCCCGGCCGGGTCTTCACCCGCGACGAGCTGCTGGCCGGCGTCTGGGGCTACGCGTCCGCAGCCGGCACCCGGACGGTCGATGTGCACGTCGCCCAGGTCCGCGCCAAGCTCGGCCGCGCCGCCGCCCTGATCCGCACGGTCCGCGGCGTCGGGTACACCGCCGATGCGTAGCCTGACCGGCCGGGTCGTGCTGGTCACCGTGGCCACCGCCCTGATCTCCGTGCTGATCACCGCGCTGGTCGCCGTCCCGGTCGCCGTCCGCTCGGTGAACACCCAGCTCGGCGCCGAACTGCTCGACAAGAGCGCGATCGCCGTCGAACTGCTCGCCACCGAGCGCCCGGCCGCCCGCGAACGCATCGTCACGTCGCTGCGCCGCGACGGCATCAAGGTCTACCTGATCCGCCGGGGGGTCGTCGACCAGCCGGGACTGCCCGACCGGGTCGTGCGGCAGGTCGCCGCCGGCACTCTGGTCGACACCCGCGGCCCGGTCACGGGCCGTCCGTCGTTCATCGCCGGGCGGCCGCTGTCCGGGGTGAACAGCGGCGTCGTGCTCGTCCGCGCGGTCGCGTCGGGCACGGCCGGCCGGGTTCTCAGCACGGTCTGGATCGCGCTGCTGGCCGGTCTGCTCGGCGGGATCCTGGCCGGGGCGCTGCTGGCCCGGTTCATCGCCCGCCCGATCCGGCTCGCCGCCCGCGCCGCGAGCCGCCTCGCCGCGGGAGACCGCTCGGTGCGTATCGCCCGCGGTGGACCGGCCGAGTCCGCCGAGCTGGCCGACGCGGTCAACCAACTCGCCAGTGCGTTGCGAGTCAGCGAGGGCCGGGAGCGCGAGTTCCTGCTCTCCGTCTCGCACGAGCTGCGGACGCCGCTGGCGACGTTGCGCGGCTACGCGGAGGCACTCGCCGACGGCGTGGTCGGGCCGGACGGCGCCGAGAAGGCCGGCGTGATCATGCTGGCCGAGGCCGAGCGCCTCGACCGGCTCATCTCCGACCTGCTGGTCCTGTCCCGGCTCGAGGCCGCCGACCTGCCGCTCGACATCGTCCGGGTCGACCTCGTCGAGCTGGTCACGCGGGCCGGCGAGGCGTGGACCGCCCGCTGCGGCCCGAACGGTCCGGTGTTGCGGGTCGAGCTGCCGGGCGGCCCGGTGTGGGTGAACACCGATCCGGGCCGCATCCGCCAGGTGATCGACGGCCTCTGCGAGAACGCGCTCCGCGTCGTCCCGGCGGGCCGCCCGCTCATCCTCGCCGTGCAAATGGGGCAAATCATCGTGCGGGACGGCGGCCCCGGCTTCACCGACGACGATCTGGCGGTCGCTTTCGACCGTGGCGTGCTCAACCAGCGTTACCGAGGCGTGCGCAAAACCGGCAGCGGCCTCGGCCTGGCTCTCGCCGCCCGCCTGGTCACCCGCCTCGGCGGGCGGATCACCGCGGGGCACGCTCCGGAGGGCGGAGCGATGTTCACGATCGAACTGCCTACTGCAGGAACGCTCCCAGTGGCGAGAGAATGAGCTTGTTGAGGCCCGCGGCCGTCCGGTCGAGGCCGGTCCGCTCCCGATCGGTGGCGACCATGTCGTGCCGGATGCCCCACAACTTCTGCGCGGTGCGCCAGGCCACGTTGCGGGTGTACTCCACCGCCTCGCCCTGCCACCAGTCGTCCAGGCAGCCGTTCATCGTGTCGATCAGCAGCTGCCACTTCTCCAGATAGCCGCGACGCAGCCCGGGGATCGACTCCGCGAAGATCTCGTTGATCGCGAGATAGTCGTGGTGCTGGTCGCTGTCGTCGATCGGATCGGTCCCGAGGTGGTCGAACGTCGTCACCAGCGCGAACGGCAGGTCGAAGTTGATGTGCGCGTTGACCCCGGCACAGGCTGACGGCAGCGGACGGCAGTCCGGCCCCGGGATGCGCTGGAACAGGCAGGCCCACACGTCGGGGCAGCGCGGACTCGTCCCGGCGCCGGCCCACGCCCGCAGCGCGTCGAAATAGCGGGCCGCGAACTCGACGTCCAGCCGCGACAGGAATGCCGGATCCTTGAAACGGCCGGCGTAGAGGCGGTCGAGCACCGATTCGGTGATCGTCAGATACAGCTTGTTGAAGTCGCACAACGGGTTCTTGCCCAGCAGCGGCGGCACGTGTCCCAGGATTTCCTGCAGCGCCTTGAGCTGGTCGACCACGGTGGGGACGTCGTCGGGGTGGCCTTGCAGGAGATCGGTCATCTCCCGTTGCACAGGTCCCCAGACCGACTGGCTCATCGGTTCTCCTCCACGAACATCGGCGGAGGGCCCCCTAGCACCACCCGGCGGCGGTGGCCGCCGGGTGGTGCTCCCCCGTTCGCACAGACTTCCGAAGACGACGTACGGACGGATCGGTAGAACTACGTATCCGGCGTGCCCGAAGATAACGAAAAGGTCACGCCGCGGTGAGAAAGACCCGGCTCGCCTGGACGCGGGTGCGGACCTGGAGCTTGTCGAAGATGTGCCCGACGTGGACGCCGACCGTGCGCTCGCTGATGAACAGGCGCTCACCGATCTCGCGGTTGGTCAGCCCCTCGGCCAGCGCGGCCAGCACCTCACGCTCGCGGCCGGTCAGCATGCCCAGCTCGTCGGCCGGTTCGGGAACGAGCGAAGCCATCGAAATCGTCGGAAGGTCATCGGCCAGCGGCACCTTGTAGCGCTGCGCGACCGCGACGATCTCGGCCGCGAACGGGCGGGCGCCCATCGCGACCGCCGTCGCGTAAGCCTCCCGGAGCACCCCGATCGCCACGGCCTTGCGGCTCCGGCGCTGCAGAGCGGCTTCGGCCTGCCGCAGACGCGAATAGGCGGCCGGATAGGGCTGCCGGCGTTTGTCCCAGGTGGTCGCGGCCTTGGCCCACGGCGCGGGATCCTGCCGGCCCGCGAGCCGGCTCAGCTCGGCCGCGCACAGATCGAGATAACCGCCGATCACCGCGCGGACCGGCAGCGCCGCGTTACCCACCCCGGCCGCCATCCGCTCGACCGCGGTCGTGAGCCGGCGCACCGCCCCCGCGTCGACCGATTCGCCGGCCGCGTGCGCCTCGGCCTCGGCGCGCAGGCCGTGCCAGGCCAGCACGCCGATCAGCACCAAGTCGTCGGAGCGGGTCTCGGTCAGGCCGCGCTGCACCGCCGCCCGGGCCGCACCATGCTCGCCCTGCCACATCGCCAGGCCCGCGCGGAGTGTGAGCATCGGCAGGACGTGCCGGGCCCCGCCCCCGGCGAGCAGGGTGGCGACCGCGTCCAGGTCGCGGTGGGCCGCGTCGATGTCGCCGAAGCCCACCCAGAGCCGGCAGCGAGCCAGCAGCAACTCGACCGCGTCGGCGCCGGACGGCCGATGCCGCATCGCGTCGGCCAGCACCCCGTCGGCCTCGGCCCACTGCCCCACGCGGAACAGGCCGTTGGCGGCGATGGCGAGCAGGCGGGTCTGGTAGGTGCGGCCGACCCCGAGCGAGGCCAGCCGCTCCGCACCGCGGCGGGCCACCAGAACTCCCTCCTCGATGTTGTTGAGCGGGCCGGTGAGCAGCTCGGCCAGGTGCAGATAGGCCACGCCCAGCTCGTCGGGGTGCCCGCTGCGCTCGGCGATGCCGACCGCGTGCCGGATCACCGCGAGTCCCGCGTCGGGGTCCTCCCGGAAGGCGGCGCTGAAGCCCAGCGCGGCACTGGCCCGTACGAGATCCGCGGTGGAGCCGTTGACCTCGGCCATCTCGAGCGCGTCGTGTGCACGGGCGTTCGCGTCGGCGTACCGGCCCAGGTGAAGCAGCAGTTCGGCCAGGTACGCGGCGGCCGAGGCACGCTGCCGCGGGCTGCAGTCGGCTGCCTCGAGAGCACGCTCGTACTCCGCCTCGGCGGTGGCCGTGCGCCCGGCGGCGGCCAGATAACGAGCCCGGCGCAAATGCAGTTCGCACTGGCCGGGTGCGTCGGGCCGGCCGGACAGCTCGTCGAGCCGGGACAGGGCGCGCAGATGCTCGCCGCACTGATGCGCCGACTCGGCGGCATGCGCCAGCAGCTCGGTGCGTTCCGGAGCTTCGTCGGTGGTCAGCTCCAGCGCCGACGACCAGTGCCGATGCGACTCGGTGAAGCCGTAGAGCTTCTCGGCCGAGCGGGCCGCGGCGACCACCGAGGGCAGGGCGCGGACCGGTTCACCGGCCTTCTGCCAGTGATGGGCCAGGCGGGCGTGGTCGGGCACGCCGCCCTCCAGGGCCTCGGCGTAGCGGCGGTGCAGGGCGGTGCCCTCGGCCGGCAGCACCTCGCCGGCCAGGATCTCGGCGACCAGGCGGTGCCGCAGGCGATAGCCGTCGTCGTCGCAGGCCACGAAGCGGTGTGCGACCGCGGCCCGGATCGCCTCGATCAGTTCGGCCTCGGCGAGCGGCACGACCTTGGCCAGCACCTCGTGGCTGATCGGCTCGACCCCGGCCGCGATCGCGTGCACCACCGAGTGGGCGTTCGGCGGCAGCTCCTCGACCCGGGTCAGGAAGATCTCGCGCAGCGTGTCGGAGAGCTCGGCGCGGCCGTCCCGCAGGTCGCGGGCCAGTTCCTCGGCCACGAACGGGTTGCCTCCGCTGCGCTTGTAGACCCGGTCGGCGTCCTCGGACTCGATCGTGCCACCGGTGATCGCGCTGACCAGCTCGACAGTCTGATCGCGGTCGAGCGGGGCGAGGTCGACCACCCGGACCGAGCGCAGGCGCCGCAGCTCGGCCAGGACCTTGCGCAGCGGGTGAGCGCCCTGCAGAGCCTCGGCTCGTACGGCCGCCAGCACTGCGATTTTGCCTCCGCCCAGGCCGGCCAGCAGATAGAGCAGCAGCTGACGGGTGCTGCGGTCGGCCCACTGCAGATCGTCGAGGACGAGCAGCAGACGACGGTCGCCGGCCACGGCCCGCAGATCCTGCGAGACCCGGTCGAGCAGCGCACCCGCGTCGCCGGCCGGCTGGACACTGTGGTCGAACTGCCGAAGAGCCTGGAGCACCGGGTGAAGCGGCGAGGCGTCACCGATGTCGAGGCAGATGCCGGACAGCACGGCGAAACCCGCGTCACGCATCGCCACGGCGGTCTCGCGCAGCAGCCGACTCTTGCCGACTCCACTCTCTCCGGTGACGAACACCGCGGAGGTACCACCCGGGCCCGCGTCGCGCAGGTCGGAACGGATCTGGGTCAACGTGCCGGCGCGTCCGACAAGTGGCCCGTCCTCCTCCTCGCTGGCGGCCATGAAGGTCACCCTAGTGCGCGCCGGACCGAGACGTTGTCGGCGGTTCGGCTTGTTCTCGGTCACATGAGTGACGGGCTTGTGCACGGTCAGAGATACGTCGTTCTGCGGATCCGGAAGTGGACTGCGGCTGGCACCGTACTCCCCGGACACAGCAGTGCTCGGGGGGAGCGTGAAGACATGACCGCAATCGCTATGGCGGAGCAGGAGCGGCGTCAGACAGTCACCGTCCTCTTCATCGACATCGTGGGCTTCACCTCGATGGTCGACGACCTGGACTGCGCGGTCGTCCGCGCCCTGCAGCGGGACTACTTCGGCATCGTGTCCGACGTGGTCCGCGCGGGCGGCGGAGTGGTGGAGAAATACGTCGGGGACGCGGTGATGGCGGTGTTCGGCACCGGCCCGTCCGGCTTCGGCGCGGAAGCGGCCGCGGCGGCGGTCAAGGTGGGCCTGTCGGTTCAGGAGGCGTTGCGGGGGCAACTCCTGGCCGGCAGGTTCGCCGTCCGCACCCGGGTCGGGCTCGCGACCGGCGACGTGATCGTCGATGTGCGGGCGGCCCGCGACTTCGGGCACGGGATGATCAGCGGCAGCGTGGTCAACACGGCGGCCCGCCTGCAGGCGTACGCGCCGCACGACACGGTCGTGGTCTGCTCCCGCACCCAGGCGGTGACCGACGAGCTGATCGCCTATCAAGAGCTTCCCCCCGTGCGGGTCTCGGGCAAGCCACGCCCGCTCGACCTCTATCGAGCCCTGCAGCCGCAGCTGGTCGCGGCCGAGGAGTGCCACTGGGCGGTGGCGGCCTGAACCTCGATCCGTGGATCGGCTGGGATTGATCGTGTGATTAGTTGATCTTGGTCGAGTCGGTTGGGGGCGTGGTTGTGCTGCTGGCCTGTCCAGCGTGCTCGGTTCCTGGTCGGTGAGTGGGGGCCCCGCCGCCGAAAGAACGGGTGCCGCCCTCCGGCGACGCCCGTTCTTTCGGTGAACGCGGGGGTTACGGCAGTTCGTAGTTCTGGTTGAGGGCAGCGCCCCGATCGGGCTTGTAGAGGTCGAAGCCGCGCGGGTCGCACTGCAGGCCGCCGTTGATGCAGTGGCGGACCAGGGCGTCCAGCGTCGGCCCGTCGAAGGCGTTGAAGACGTCGTAGTGGAACGAGTATCCGCGCCCGCTGGCGAAGTGGACGTTGCTCATGGCGCCGCTGACCGGCCAGGCCATCTTGAACTCGATCATCGGCACGGCCACCGGGTGGGAGCTCGGGCAGACCCCGAGGACCGGGTACGCCATGTGGCTCTTGTGGTCCGGAGTGTCCAGGTACAGCCCGTTCCAGCAGCTGGGGGACTGGAAGCGGACGTTGAGCTGACTGCCCGTCGCGCAGTTGGCCGGGATGTCCCAGTTGAAGGAGAGGTCGCCGCACTCGAAGCCCTCGACGGCGCCCGGGTGATTGCGGAAGTCCTCGAGAGTGGACGTCGGGCTGCCGACCACGTAGCGCAGGCCGGACGGGAAAGCCCGGACACTGCGGTAGTCGAGGACGCCGGACTTGTAGTAGATGACCTGCCGCCCGACCGGCTGCACCGCGGCGTCGCCGTTCAACAGGGTCGGCATCCAGTAGCCGGTCTTGTCACCGGGCGTGATGCACGAGGTGCCACCGGACCGCAGGCTCGCCAGCGTGGTGCCGGCGTTCGTGGTGGTGTTGCCCATGAACGTGTGCGAGTGCGAGGCGCCCGGCAGGCCGGGGAAGACGATCGGGTCGTCGTTGAGGTTGCCGCGGCTCACCGAGCAGTTCATCTGGAACTCGTGGTGGGTCGTGGGCGGGTTGGTGGCGGGCGGCGTCGCGGTCGAGGGGATCACCCCGGTCACCGGCGGGTCGGCCGGCACGTAACCAGGGCCGCCCGTGGGCGGCGGCGTGGTGAGCGATCCGTAGACCTGGAACTCGTACAGGGAGTAGCCGTAGCCGGTGCCGCGTTGCGTTCCGTAGACCCGGACGTAGCGACCGGAGCCCGTGACCGCCAGGGTCTGCGTGCCGCCGGTAGCCGTGCTCGTGCTGTAGACGGTCGACCACGCGTTGCCGTCGGCCGAGGTCTGGATCTGGAAGGCTTGGGCGTACGCGGCCTCCCACACGAGCTTGACCTGGCTGATCGTCGCCGTGCCGCCGAGGTCGACGCGGAGCCACTGTGGATCGCTCCACGCGCTCCCCCACCGGGTGGTGAGGTTGCCGTCGACGGCCCCGGCGGCGGGGGCGCCACCGTTCTCGGTCGACGAGGCGAGCGTGGGCCGGTTCTGGGAAAGCAGGGTGTCGGCAGCCTGAGCAGCCTGGACACCGGTGAGGACGGCGGTCGCGGTGAGAGCCGCGACCGCGGCGAGGACAAGGAAGCGCCTGGGTCGATGGGGATTCACGAGGTCTCCTTCGGGGTTGGAGAGCGCTTTCCGAGTGTTACGCCGAGATGTCACGGGCGTCAATACGTACGCTGATTTCCGCTGGTTCCGGAACTTGGAGCGCCCTCGGAATCGAGTCGGCGGAGAGCGCTCTCCGCCTGTGCTATAAAGGCGTCTATGCGAACCGAGCGGCTCCCGACCCTCGAGGACGTGGCCCGGATCGCCGGGGTGTCCCGAGCCACCGCCTCCCGGGTGATCAACGGAATCCGCAACGTCGATCCCCACCTGCACGAGGTCGTCTGGGACGCCGTGGGGCGCACCGGTTACGTGCCCAACCGGCTGGCCCGTTCGCTGGTCACCCGCCGCACGGGCACGGTCGCGCTGGTCGTCTCCGACTCCGAGTCGCACGACGACGACCCGTTCATGGGCCGGTTCTTCGCCGACCCCTACTTCGGCCGGATCGTCGGCGGGTTGATGAGCGTGCTCCGGCAGAAGGGTGTCCAGCTGGCCCTGCAGATCGTCGGCACCGAGGACGGGCGCAAGCGGCTCGTCGGCGACCTGCGCAACGGCCAGGCCGACGGCGCGATCGTGCTCTCCCTGCCGGCGCTCGACCCGCTGCCCCGCATGCTCACCGAGGGCGGCGTCCCCGCGGTGCTGATCGGGCGGCCGTCCGAGCCGGTGCCGATCGACTACGTCGACCTGGCCAACGACACGGGCGCCGCGCTCGCCGCCGAACACCTGCTGACCCGCGGCTGCCAGCGAGTCGGCATGATCTCGGGCCCGGCCGACGTGCCGGCGAGCAGCGACCGCATCGCGGGCTTCCGCCGCTCGATGGCCCGGCGGGGCCACGGCTGGGTCCCGACCGAGACCGGCAACTTCACCCGCGACAGTGGCGAGACGGCCATGCGGGCGCTGCTGGCCACCACCCCCGACCTCGACGGCGTCTTCGTCGCGAACGACCTGATGGCACTGGGCGCCCTGGCCGCCCTGCGCGAGGCCGCCCGCCACGTGCCGGCGGACGTGGCCGTGGTCGGCTTCGACGACAGCAGTGCCGCGGTCGCCGCCTCCCCGACCCTGACCACGATCCGGCACCCGCTCGAGGACATGGCCGCCGAGGCAGCCCGCCTGCTCCTGGCCCGCGTCGAGGAACCCGCCCTGCGAGTCTCCTCAGTCATCTACGAGCCGTCCCTGGTCTGCCGCGACTCGGCCTGACCCCGGCGGAGCGCCGAAAAGGCGGGATGGTGGGCGCGATTTTGGCGGTCGGCCCGCACAAGCTGCCGGACGACGGGACGGTCCCGCTCTGACTGGACTTCGGAAACGGGAGCGGGCGTGTTTACCGGTCCGACGCAAGACGACCACACAACCCACACAACCCGACCGGCCCGCACAACCCACACAACCCACACAACCCGACCGGCCCGCACAACCCACACAACCCGACCGGCCCGACCGACCACGGAGGACCGTCAGATGTTGCGCCGCAACGCCACCAAGACCAGCCCCACCAAGAAGCCCACCGACCCTCGCGCCGACCAGGCGCCGTGGCCGAGCTGACCGCCGCCGCGACGGCGCACCTCCGACGTCGACAGAACCAGCCGAACGTCGTGAATCCTTGTTCCGCAAGCCGGAAGTCCGCTACGCCGAAGCCTGACCATGTCAAATTTGCCTTACGGGTCAATAAGTCTGGTTGTGGAACGTGGGGACCGGTAAAGGTTTTCGCAGGTTATATGCAGTTTATAGTTGCTCGATGTGTTATGTCCTGACCGGGGTCGGTGCTTGCGCCCCGCCGACGAACTCCGCACACTCGACAGACCGTGAATCCTGGCGATGATGACCACGCTTCTGACAAGCGGGCAGCGCTGTCCGGCGATCAGGACTCGCGGAGCAGTTTCATCGCTGCTCGGTTGTCGGGTCGGGCCCAGAAGAGCTCCCGCAGCTCGGGCGGGAACTCATCGACATGGCTACCGACCTTGCCGCGGCGGAAGAAGTCCGGGTCGGCCCTTCGCAGCTCGTCGAAGCCGGGGATCACCGCGTCCTTGTTCGGCTGGAGAGCCGGCGCGACCACGGCCATGACCCGGTCGGCCGCAGTAACCGGATCGGCGATCAGGTCGGCGTAGGACAGCAACACCCGATGCGGCGCCGGCTGTTGCAGCCAGCTCAAGACGTTCATGCCCCAGCTTCGGCTGCTGCGACCGGCGTCGTCCTCGACAAGCTGCCGCAGCACGGTCGCGAAGCGAGCAGGATCGTCCGCACTAAGCATCCGAGCCCACGACACCAACGCGTCGCGGCCGTCGCGAACCAGGCAGATCGCCCGGTCGGCCGAATCCACCTCAACGCCGTACGGCCGGTGAGTCTTGATGAAGTGCGGTTCAACGGCCACGCGCATCTCAACGAGCGAAGCGGGACGATCGGCGTATCCGATCAACTCGGCGCCCACCCGCTCGGCGACACCGTCCGAGTCGTAGATGACCGAGGTTGATACGCCGTATCGGCGGTGAAGGACGATCCGCAGGAACGTGTTACCGGAACGAGGGAACGATGCCACCCAGATCAACACCGCATCACCGTAATCGGGCAGACCCGCCACGGCGGCCTGCATCGCCTACCGCGCCGAGCCGCTGACCCCACGATCACGGACCCAGTCCACGGGCGGCGTGTGCAACCGCGACTCATCGGATCGAAATGCGTCCTGACCAGCTTTCACCCCCACGTAGCCAGCGGTGCCAGCCGGGAACCGGCGTGATCGCGGATCTCGGCCAGCCGGCCCAGAAAGTGCGGGTGCTCACCCAGACGCGGCACGATACCGGTGGCCTGGCGGATCTGCCGGATCAGGTCGGCCGAGAAAGCGCGTGGTACGCCTCGTCGCAGTAGATCTTGTAGGCGTCGAACCGCATGTCCTCATGCACCCGGACGCCGAGCGTGTCGTGCGCGATGCCGAGCACGGCGCCGTTGACCACCAGGTGTTCCAGCTTCGCCGTGAAGTCGAGACAGCGATAGGTGTGCTGCACGAGAACCTCGTCGAACAGGTGCGGCGGCAGGCCCCGGGTGAGCGGGTGCCCCGCGATCGGCACCAGCTCGGGCGGGAACAACTCGTCCGGGGTCACCTCGGCCAGCGTCCGGCGTGGCATGCGGCGCACCGCCGACCGCTCGAACCAGGCGGCGAACGGGCTGCGGTAGGGTTCCGGCTCGGTGCAGGCCCCCTCGAACATGTGTGCCCGAAGGGACTCGAACCCCTACCTTCTGATCCGTAGCGCGAGCGGCCTGAGATTTGTTTCCGCAGCTCAGGCCGCTCTACAAGCCTGTTGCAACACCGTCGCCAACGCCAGCCGCGACGGTGACCGGCCCGGCCGGCCACGGACGCCGAACGCCGCCGCGAACTTCGGGCTGCACGACATCGGCGTGGATCTGACCGACAAGACCACCACCGTGTTGCCCCGTACACGATCTAGTTGTCGCGGCTGGACACCGCCCACACGGCCGGGTCCAGACCCAGACCAACCCCGATGGTGGCGTCTACCAGTTCGCGTATGCCTCCGGCTTCACCGATGTCACCGATCCCCGTGGCCATGTCCGCCGGGTCACTTTCAACACCGCCGGGTTC
>Ga0247781_1000449_pt1 | contig 12740 bp, 13 predicted proteins | sample UWRJL184509B5_FD_179922 | JGI IMG/M metagenome (GOLD analysis project Ga0247781, IMG submission 179922) | Plant litter microbial communities from Arlington Agricultural Research Station in Wisconsin, United States - UWRJ-L184-509B-5 | ecosystem: Environmental > Terrestrial > Plant litter >...
CCTTAAACAAACACCATGCCCCGGACCGTCCCGCGCGGGAACTAGGGCGGTGGAATGTCGCGTGGCAGGGTGGACCTGGGTACAGACGTGGGGATCAGAGGCCCACCGAGAATGGAAAAATGCCGAGAATGTGAGTCAGGGGTTTCGGTCTACAGTACATCCAAGGTACCTGGCTGTATGTACTACCGCCGGGTGTCGGCTCAGGGTATATGACCTAGCAGCCCTGCTTGTGTAGCGGAGAACGAGGGCGAGAGAGTGTAAGGACAATCCGGCCCTCCTTCTTTTATAACTATGTTGGACCGCAACCTTGGACTATTAATGAAGTTCCGTAACCGAGACTAAGATCAAGATACACAGGTAACGTATTTACCCATACCTGTGACTTCATAGAATAAGAAATGTTGCATAGTGTGATCCGATTGGCTCCCACTTTGGCGTTGTTGAGGCAAGATCTCCCTTGCTTCTTGATTGGCAACTCCTAGATAGGAAGCTTCCCTCCGCATATGCCCCGTACTCCGGGTGGCACCTGCTCGTGTCTAGGGGAAGGATCGACTGAGCTTCAGTTGTGATTCGCCATGTGGGATGGCAAGCCAGTGTGGGACCTAGCTTGACACAGAAGCCCACATAGGTACGTATTGAATTACCTAGTGCGGAGCTATTCCGCAATGGCGAGATCTCTGTCTGCGAGTAATAAGACAGCAGCCAATGCCGGCATGGCGCGGAGAATTTGCTCTTTAAATATACAAGGTTATGTACCTTCTTTTAAGCCACACAACAAAACGAGCCATGGGGTGTCTGCATGTAGATCGAGATGGATGCCCATCGTTTTTCGGTTGTGCACCAGCGTGGCGGTGGACACTTGAAGACTGTTTGAGGCGTCTAGGTTCACAACCTAGCTCTGTGCCTCAATGCACTACAACAGTGTGGTACATTTCACAGCAGCAGCGAGTGGTCGTTATTATGGTGTTGGTAAGCACCTATCCGATCCTTCTGCTTCCTAGGCAGGTAGGTAGCTGCCTCATGCGGATTCTGACTGGTTGTCAAAGAATCCTCTCAGCTGACGATATCCTCAACCTGGCTCAAGTAGAAAACAGAACTGAAAGAAACAGGATGTGCCTTCTTGAAGCACACGTTGTAGCTCGTGGGTAAATAAATTTTACCAATATTTCCCGACCTGTGTCTTTCCTTCTTTTTGATTGTCGGAAGAAGAAAATATATGCAACGGCGTACAATGCCGATTGCCGATATTGAAGCATGGATCCGGGCCGTGCTCAACAAACGCGGCCGCGAGTACGGGGTACTCCGATTTCATCTTCTCAACCAGCAGTTCTCTTTGGCCTTCAAATTAGGTACCCTAGCTCCACCAGGCAACTTTTGTGGTGATGTTTCGTATTCCATTCTCTCTCTCCGTCACTCTCGTTAGCCAAGGAGAGCCCGCTACAATCTCCCAGGAGCTCGCCAAAGTGCGGGAGTGTGCAAAGACCGACTGATTTCAGCCGGCCCCACGGAAATTCCATTTTTCCACATTGGTGCCAAGCCCCTGGCTTTACCCCTGAATCGCTTTGTTTGGGTCAACTTTCGGTTCCCGGGTGACCCGGCGACCGTGAGACCTATGATATTCACCGCTCTGACGACAACGCATCAGGCTATCGAATCCATTACTTGTATCTTTGGGACAGAGGTCAAAGTGTACCCCAAAGAAGTCAAGGTGAGCCGATAGTCAGCCGTTTTCGACGCACGCCGTCTGCATGTCCTCACCGGTGTCCCAAAGCACCATCAATCCTTCGATCGCATGCTGCTGGTACGCTCATACAAATTTTCAGTCCATGACCATATCCTGAGTTTTGGTTGGCCGGTGCATGTCTGGAAAAGGGTTGCACATCTGGGTCGCTTACTCACCGAGCTCAAGCGGCATAGAAATCATTGTGGGGTTCGGTGAGGAACTGCAAACCATCTCAATGTCGAGGTTTTATAAAACTGAGCAGGAAGTCATGTGAAGTTTGAAATGCATACTTGAGTTTTTTCTCTCACCTTTTTTCAATCGATTCAAGCAAGTCACAGTCCATCGCACTGTGCTCCCTCACGGCTGCCATTCTTTCCTTTTTCTGGCCCCCACTAACTTCTCCCACCCACCCTTTCTGATTGGGTTCAGCACCACACCTGAGATGCATGCGAATCAAGCTCGCACCTGCCAGTTCTTGGCCATTTCGGCATGAAATGTGAACATGAACGTGGAAAGGAGGGTGGCAGTGGGTGGTTCGTTGAGTGCCGAGATTTCCATCTCGCATCCGCGCCAGCAGATCAGATCAGATCTCGAGACGCATGGATGCTACATCTCGACGACTCACCTCACTTGTTCGGCATCGTCCACAACCCTTTTCTCAACCTTTTTGTTTCTTTGGTTAGTGAGGACTTCGAGCAATGGTATTATCGCGGCTCCGAAGCATTTGTTGGGTAGGATTCGATAACCCGATCGGTCAAGTGGTGCATCAGCAGCAGGGGTTGTGGCAGCTGAGTGGTTTGCCTGGTTGAGCTTACCTCCCAAGGCCGAGCCGAACATGATCCGATGCCGCAATTCTGGCTGATAACGTCTCGATTCAACAAACACAACCAACCGCAGATTCAATGTTCTTACTACAGAAATCCCGAATGCCCACTCGACGCTCAAAGGGAACCCGAAACAGGACAGGGCCACATTTACCCTGCTTCCTCTCGGCATGGGATCACGATGTTTGCTCATATTGCCCCACCAAGGACCGAGCGTGTATTCCTGGGTTGGCGGCGAGCTCCCCGGTCTCCACAAATGTTGCGATTGGCCATTACTACCGTTCTCGACAGCAAGGCAGAAGACCAGGCGCACTGATCGCTTGGACCCCCGGAACAGATGTGCTTGTTTGACTGGCTCTATGACCTACAGCATCGGCAAGGTGCTTAGCAGCTCCTGCACGAATTCAAGAATAGGGTGGTCTATCAACCCAAATAATTGTGAGTGACCGCCGCTGCCGCTGCCGAACCCGGCCCCGCCTGCACTCAGATCCGGGGCATGGAACCAGCAACGAGTCGAGACATCCAGCCGAGCCAGCCCTATAGCACGGACGAACCCTACAGCATGGTCGGGCCACAGTTTGGACGAACCCTACACCATGGTCGAGCCTACAGCATGGGTGAAGCAGGGTGGGTGCCCAGGCCGCCTCGACTCCAAGTCATCGAGTTCTGACCAACCAAACAATGGCTGCTATCATCACCGCTTTTGAGCGGCTCACGAATACTCCACCAACTCGCACAAAGGCAGAACGGTGCCAACTTCTCAGACTTTTTGCTACTTGGACGGGAGGGACCTTTTGCCACTAGACTGGAGCTAGCTCCTGCTCCCCTCCACAGGACAGCACAGAGGTGCGTACAAGAGGCTGTCTGCCTTGAATCCAGATTGCAGCGGGCCGCGTTGGCGTCAGGTTGACATGTTTTCTTCCAATCGGGGCAAATGCCGTAATAATGGCTATTGTTTTTCTCCGGCCCCAGTTCCGATGCCGGTTGGAGGACCCAATCCTTCTCGGCTGGGGCACTTGTGGAGAGGGACTGTTGGGGATTCTATGCTCTCTCCAGCTCATCTCCTCGTTTGGGCTGCTCTGATATATCACATATAAATAGGCAAGTTTCCGTGCTTTCTAGTTCGTTTCGTCTCCATCCCATCACTTGACAACAACCATTCGTTCAGACCAGGCACTCCCAATATTTTCAACCCTTATATCGGACGTTATGGAGCCGCCTATCGACCAAAAGAAGACCGTCATCATCATTCAAGAAGACTCAGACCCCACACCACCACCACCACCACCACCACCATCCGAGCCCGAGCCCAAAAAGTGACAAAACTTCACTACCTATCTGGTGGCAAAGATGAAGGTGCGAAATTCGACCATCCTCAAGACTATTACTGAACAAGTGCTCTAGTTTACCGCCCGCCTTCATCGGACAGTGAAGCCCCAGACTTGGTTTGTCTTTCTTCCCTATGATCCAAGTACTCTGCGACACTACTTCCATCAGCCCCTGGACTTTCAACAATTTTCAAGGTGAGCAGAACACTATTTACCCTCAATGGCGTCTCGCTGTTTTTGCTCACTCTCATCTGACTTTTACTTTCAAGAGATTAGCTGAAGGCTCTGGATCATGCATGCAACCTAGAATATCTTCCCAAGTCGGGATGACCATTCCAAGAGATTGGAGTTCCTGAACGTTATTCGGCTGGTTTTGGCGGCTGGTTTTGTCCATATAATTGCGGGTTATTTTCCCAATATTTCCAATAGACTCTACACAGCCTGCGTTATAAGATGCGAATTAGCTCTTTGAACGGTTTTGGTTGAGCAGAACAATTTACCGTATCGCTGAAGTCATGTTGTGATATATGATCCCCCAAATACAACCTACCATTGCGCTGGTAATCCATTTTCTGGTTTATTGAATTACCGGTAGCAGGAAGCGACGATTTTATGCTGAATTGTCCGTCCCCGTTACCGTTGTAATTCAGGGGTCATTTTGAGCCTCGGTAAAACAGTCGCACACATTGCGGTTAACCAGCCAATGACAGAGCCTCGAATCAACAGCCTGGCTCACTCACCATCCGCGAAATGCACCACACCCCCAAACGCGGCCTGACCCTTCGACACTTGGCCCAATGAAGTAGGGCGAGCGACCCGATCTGGCCGCCTTTTACTTTACCGGTGGGTGTGTAAGACAACCAACTACAGACAGATAATCTGGAGACTGCATTTCCTTTTGAGGCTGTGCTGCACATCCCCAGCTTATCATTTGAGATCGAGGATGGCGGCAGCATATCGTATTGCTTGGGGGCGACCTGCATGCTTTTCCCACCTTCTTGACAGGCGGTGAGGCTTCGGACGTTTCCTCACTTCTGGTTGTTGGGCAGCATTCTCGGACTGTTTCCAGTCAGCAGGAGGTGTCAGTGGAGAAGGAGGGAAAGAAATGGCTGCCGTGTCCGACTGGTCTGGTGTATATAGAAGGCTGTAGGCCGCACTTCGGATATACAGCTGGGGGTTCCAGGGGGCAACCGAATCTGAAAGCCTCGGTATGGAATCGAACGCAGCCATGGGGAGCTTGAACTCGCTCTCGAAACTTGAAAGAGGAGAAGGGACTTCTGCCTCCGTTGAAAGTGGAGTGGGTACTTCTAAAGAATTCGAAAACGCAGCCGGTAAGTCTCAATCTCATAACAGTGACCCAGGCTAACTCACCTTGTTCCGCTACTGGAGACAACGACTGGGCCAAGACCCTCCCCGACTGTATGTTGCCGTCCCTCTTGACCATGTTGTGGCACAGTGATCGCTAACAAAGCATAGTCGGACAAGCAGGCATGTCGGCACTGGCTTTGCTCATGAGTAGCGACTCTCAATACAACTTTCATCCCTGCTTTGAGAATGCTGCAACCGAGGCACTTCTCTACTCGACCCGGGATGTTAGGAAGAAGATTGCAAGGCTGAAGGAGATACAAAAGAAACAAAGCTCAGCTCTTGGCTCCGATAGTGTCAAGCTTCTGAAGCGGGAAAAACGAGCATTCCGCAAGCTCCGAAAGAAACTTTGTCAGCACTGTAGGTGCACTGATACCATGACACCATGGAGAACTATCGAGCTGATACATCGTGGACGATCTGTTCACTAAACTGAGCGCCGTTGCTCAGCACAAAGAGCCGCAGAACAACAGTGTGGAGAGTCTGAAGAAGTGGAGCGTCGAAAACTTCCCGGAATGGAACGGTGTCCTCAAGGAAACCGACGTCGACGATCTCCGTGGTATCTGGGCACCGAAAGGCCAAATCGACAACTTGATTTTGAATCTTTCGCAAAATAAGATCGGGAACGCGCTTGTGGTAAGTCGGAATTTGATATTCGATAGAACTCTGTGTGCTGATATCAACAGCGTCCTTTTGTCAGCAAGAACCAAAAAGCGAGGAACGTCAAGTTGCAGGTCTACAACCCTTCTCTCTTTCTTCGCACCAGCGCAGCTGTTTCCCTATGTCTTGTCATGGTATTCTTCCAAATTCCCGTTGCTCTTTTGTCGTATCATGTTCTCAACCGAGAGGTCGCCATCGCCTTGGCCTTGGGCTTCTGTCTTCTCTTCAGTCTGTTTGCGCAGTGGCTCGCGGCAGATCGCACCGATGTCTTTTATGTCTTGGTTTTTGCTTACGGTGCGATCCTCGGTGGAAACATCATCAATTTCGAGGATGACTAAAGCGTGGTGATGCTTTGGATGACGGTCTTTTCTGAAAATCGAGTCGGTATGTTTGTTGGTTGCCATGTTGATGACAGCTTGCGGGAGTCGATGGGCAAGTTTGGAAAGAAGAAAATTCTGCTCGAAATATGGAACGGGGGAAGGTTTAAGCTGCGTGGTTCACTTGCAGTCAGAAACGGGGATGAAGTGCGCTCTGATTGGTAGATGGATGGCAGGCAGGGAAGGAGCCTCCCCTTAAGTCACTCTACTTGAGCAGGTGGCAGCACCGACCCCAGGCTCTATGACCTTATCCACTCAGGGTCGCGTCTCTGGCAAGTGTCACGGGTACTCTATACCTTGTTTCCCCCCAAGTTGAATTTTGGTTTCGTGAAAGACAGAAAGAGACGGAAAGAGCGAGGGACGGTGGACATGGGACGGAATAGAGGCACTCACAACTTTTTTTGCCCTTTCATTCTGTTCGAGAAGTGATGAATTACGAAGAGCCACAGTTTCTTTTTTTGCAGCCGAAATAGGACAGAGCAATGCCAAACAGATGTTTGGTCTCCCAAGTTACAAATGGCGTTTGCGGAAATTTTGATGGTTAGGTTGCGGCCCGCTAGAAAAGAAGCAGGCACATAACACAGACACACCCAAACCTAAGTGTGCCTGGCTCCCTCGCTAATTGCGGCACAATGACTACGTTGGATGGAAATAAACAGCGTCGAAGGTTCTAAAGTCACTATGGGCATCACTATTCTCTGGTTGTCATTCAGTGATTCCAATGGCAAATGCTAAACTACCTAGAACCAAGCCTACTTCAGGTCTTTTCAGACAAAGGCCCGAATTTGCAACCATTAGCGCCGTTCATGGGATTGATACTCGGGTCCCATGAATACAGACCCAGCAGTCCTCGGCCACCACTGACGAAGCGACAGACGTATCCAGGCCATCAGGTACTATGCATGTCACTATGGAGGGTATGTAACTCCCGTCGTCATAAAGAAGCTGATTGACACACGCATCAAAAGCCAAGAAGAGTCTGCAAACAATCAGCACGTCCTTCAGCAACGGAATCTGGGCAAACAACGACACTGCCTTGCATTTCCACAATAACCCCATCTGTGGCGACGACTTCTATATCGAATTGCCAACCGCACGTACTCCGTTCTCGAGTCGCACCTCCGAAAGCGCGTCGATCGGATCGAAAAGGGGGCGCCGGCGCCCCTGCTCTCCGCGATCGATATTTGCGATGCGCTTCTAAGGCGCAAGACCAACACGATGCGCCGTCGACACCTGCAAAATGGAAGTCCCCATGCACAGCTCCTAGAGATATGGCGTGACTTCCCATGCAGATATAGATGGGATGCCAGAAGCCAAGAGTCGGGGAGGAGGAGAGAGAAACATACAATGGCAGTAAATTAGGATCCATCCTGCGCCCACTACGGACGCAATGATATCCCAATCCCAAGAAGATCCGAGAGGACTATCCCATGCAAATGTTACCAAAGATCAAAACTCGTTGTAGAGAAGAAAGAAGCTTCTGAGGTCCTGGATTTGTGGCATAAACCCCATCTAGACACTCGGCCAGCTGGGGTATAGAGGCAGCCATTCCATCCAGCTTGCCATAGCAATTGGAGAGATTGTTCGAACGCAATATACCGTTACGATTGAAAGGTGGAATCTGAATAGCGTCCGTAGACAATGAAAGCCGCTAGACCTACCTTTCGACTCTTCGCGATAACGACACAGCACACACAGCACAACATTACACAACGCTACACAACTACATCTACACCTTCTGCACTCGCACACCGGCTCAATATCATGGGATCTAACCCGTAGCGATCAACCCCTAAAGAACCACGCCGCAAGGCACTTGACATCATAGCTCCTCGTCGCAACAGCGTGAATGTTTTCATCCGAACGCTCGCTTCGATCCCAACCCCACAGTATTCCGTACACCAGGGGTAAACAATACGACGCCAAGCGCACACGAAGAATTAAGCATAAAAATAAACGCAGTGGAACTCTCTCGCGACGGCCCGACGCGCGCGCAGCTAACGTAGTGTAGTTTGTGGGTCGTGATCCAAGTCCACGGGTGGAGATTCGATCCGATGCGACGATGGGATCCTGGTCAAACCCAGAATGTCGTCGCGTGGCTTGTGATCTAGGTATATGCTTTCACTTCTGCTAGGGTAGTACGCCGTGTTCCGTATTCTGCAGTGTTGGTGTCCGGGGATACGATGGTCGATGGGACGTGTGGCGGCACCTCCTTTTCTTTGGGTGACGAAACAGACCGTCTCGAGTAGAGCGCTGGAGGTCGGGGTGCCGAAGCCAACGAAGGACGTGATCGTACTCTTGTGCACGGAATCGGCGCCGCGGGAGCGCAATCTGGACGCGATGGTAGGCCGTGTCGTTCCTCCTGCACAACAAAGGGGGCGAGATTCAACGCTGACGTGCAGATGCAGTCGGGGAGAAAGGAAGTCTATTTCGCTCTCTTTAAAATATCATAGAAACCGCCCGGAACCGGCGCCATCACGTCAACCAGACGTAGGACGTGATTATAGACGCGAAGACACGATATGTACTCGGTAACAACAAAGACTGCCACGGCCAGAAAATGCCCCTCCCACTATCCCCATCCCCCTTTCCCGAAATGTCATAATATGTAGGTAGGTAGCAAGGTAGGTAGGTGTCTGAATCACACGTATTCTGTTCTCCGATTTTCGTAAATTTGTTCATGTTCTTCGGCGGTTCGACCGTGATGTATTGTTGCTGCTGCTGCTGCTGCTGTTGTTGGGGACGTCACGGTAGACATGGAACGAGCCGGTAGAACGACGAAGAGATTTCGAACCTCTCCTTGTCGACCTAGAAATTTTGCAGTGGTTAGGATGTGCAATGTTTCCGACAAGAGACGGGGTGCTGTACTTTCGATTCGACTTTTTGGAGGAAAATAATGACCGGAAAATTACAAACATCGTGTTTATCGTCTGGGGTTTCGGGTCAAGATTCCTGCAAGTAAACACAAGGGGTAGAGTGTTCGTGTGGACTTGTTGGTACTGTATTTTTGACAGCAGTGGATCATTACCACCAAAAGAACGTGGAAGAGCAAGAAAGCCACAAACACCAGGTTCAACACAGAAACCAGCCAAGGGTAATGCCCTGGTCAAGGGCCGATGGCTAGAAGACTGCCAGTCATCAAACAACCCCCCTGACCTGAGGCTGGGGGTAGCTGTCAGATCTCATTTCTTTGATTTGCTTGTCAACCTTGCCAACATGCCTGCACAACTCTCATCAACCCGCAAAGACTTCCTCGCTTTGTGTCTGCAGAGCTAGTCTGCCGAGTGATGCAGCTGATCAGTTGAGTCCCGTTGACACTGCACCTTTCGTGAGAACAAGGTCAGCGCCAGACCTTCGACTAATCAGGCCTAAGGTGAGGCAGGCGTTCAAATCCGTCGTGGAACAGCCTGTATTTGGGGAGGGAGGGCAACGGATAACCCCGTTTTTGGCAGGCCATGGTCATTTCCCTACACTGGACGACCCCTGCCGGTTTCCAGCGGTTATCTCCACCCTCTTATCTTCGCGACCGAAGCCCAACTCCAAGCTCTCATCAGACAGAGGTCGGATTGATAAAGAATCGCCATGGCAGTAGAGACAATTGCGATAATTGACGCGACTTGTCTTCTTTACATTTGCCTAGTCCTTGCTGTGTTTTTGGCCGATTGCACCCCGTAGAGCATTGCCGAAAGGGGGCGAAATATTTTGCCCAGCTGGCCGGGTTCAAACGATTGCTCCAGCATCTCCAATTTGCGCTCGTGGTCTGACCGACCTTGCCCAGGAAGAGCCATTGATGCTCGAGTCGATGAGCGGCTGGCTGCGAAAGGGGGTGCAACAGCTCAAGAAGTTGCAACCAAGCACTAACAGCTTTTGCCCAGAGTTTCCACCAAGTGTGTTAATGGAGCTGTGTCTTCGTGTCCTGGGCCAGTTGGCAGTTGGTTGTCCTCAATGCGGCAACCCGAGGACAGCAATCGGTAAACTGTGGGGCTTCAATAGCGCCATGCACAGTGCGGGATCACCTCATGGTGACCGGACCGGCAGGCAGCCCCCGCTTTCCGACCCAACCCTGGTCCTTCCTGACCCATGTTTGACCCCAGGTCCCAACGTAACGGATCTTGCGGACTCGGCAGCAACCACGTTCTTGACACTCTGGCTCCATGAAGCGCACGGCAGGGTAGGGGCCGGGGTGCCTGATAGAGTGGTGAAAGACACCTTCCATTCATGAACCCTCGTGCATCGATGGCGCGAGAAATGGGTGATGGGGGATGAAACCCGCCAATGTGAGACTGTGGTTCTCGGCACATTCCAAGCCCCGAGGTGCGGAGACCTTGACAGAAATGCGAAGATGGAAACAACTTGAGCCATCTCTTTCTGAAAAACCTGAGCTAGATGTATGCCATTAGCAACCGGATCAGAAGATGGTGGAGAGCGAACAAAGAGCGAACAAACCAATCGAGGTGCTCCGAAGAAACACACCTAAGTCCAGTCCATGATGGGCATCATAGATAGTAGGAGTCTGTCGAAGGGAGAGTAATTTCCAATATCTATCCGCGGGTTAGGAGCGCTGTTGGACGCTCGAGCAGGTTGGCCGATCATGGACAAGTTGGTAAGTGACTGAGTTGATGCAATGATGGGGAATGGACTGGGAGAAGAAAGCTGATACGGCCCGCGCAGTGATTGCGACCTGCCAACCTATATATATGTGCTAGGATGACCAGGGAGCGCGATTACCCTTACCGAGAGTCTGAAATGAAGAGCGCCATTTTTTGATATAATTGGCCAAGCTGAGCCAATAGTATTCTGGTTCTGTTGGCTGTCTCGAATCCGAATAAGGTATTCAACCCCGTTTTGAGTGCTTGCCTTAGCTCAGGATTGGAGGCACACGCTCCCATGGCGCGGGGAAGGAATCCTCGATTCCATTATTCCGTGTATAGAGGGGTTTCTTGGAAATAGAAATCGGGTCGGATACCTCATCATCTTAAATGTTTTACGAAAATGATGGTCCGTATGCGGCTGCCCATTGTGGGTGAGGGTTTCGTATTAATTACCTGCACTGAATCGGCGCTTCATACCCTGGCAGTCCTCTGGATATTGACAATAGTCTGACCTTGCCGATTCGTGTGTGTTTCTGGATTTCCCCTTCATTCCCGTCTGGCCGGCTCTCCGAGCAAGGACTGTATTGATAAGTTAAAGGTGGGGACCAAGACCAGTGGGGGACTGTAATTCTTCTAGAAGGGGGACAACGTGGCTCGAACCTCAAGCAAACGGCAAGTTAGTTCATTATATTCTGCCCCAAGCTTTCTTGAGGATGTGCTTTTCTGGAGTGCTCCTTCCCATGATCACAAATTCCACAAGTGCATAACTGGAGCGGGCAGGTAGGTTGGTCCAGGAACGTGGTTTTTCCTTACGGAGAAGGAGTAAGGGGCGATTTTCATGCTCGTCATTCCACCAAGCTGTCAACCTTATCTTATTCATCCCGCGAAATGCCGTCACTCCCCCAGAATGACCATTTTATTCTTGCCTGACAGACTATCTCTTCTCTTCATACCTCTTCTTGCAGTCTTGATTCAAAGTGGAGAATACAACTTTGATCTTGCGACCATTTGCGGCTTCCCAAGGCGATCCAGAATTCCGCCATGCAAGCCCAGGTAGGGCGGGGATCCGACTTCTTGCCTTTTTGTCCTGCAAATCTCTCCAATGTTCAATAATCGAGCCAGAAATCGCGACAACGCTCCGAATCCGCAAGGAGCCCAGATTAACGTAACCACCTTTGCCTGCCAAATACCCCAAGACCAACTGGCTGTGAGGGTCGTCGAGGAGAATCATGCGGGCAAAACACATCGACACTCATCAAGTGGCTCCACGGCAGACAACTGGGGGTGGCTCAGACCAAGGACCGACGTGCCTCCCTCTCCAATCCAGCAATTTTCGCCAAAGTAGAAGGGAGATTCGAGGCTCTGAGATGCGAAGATGCTGTCTGATGACTCTCTCGATACTAAGGCTCGACACAAACAGTCGGTGAACAGTTCCGCCCCATCACCCCCCCTTTACATTATGGTAGTGGTTGGGCACGAAGGAGCCTGCTGGATGTAGACTTACACGCACTCCATCTGGCGGCTTGTTGGTCGAATGCCTATGGGGAAAACAGGAAATTGGCGGGCCCATGGGGCTAGCATGCCGCGTGTGGTGGGCGATTCCCCTCCTGTCACTCGCCTTTCCCCAACATCAATTTCTCCGAGAAAGCTACTGTCCATGGAGCACGACATCGCTACTTGACCAACATCTCAAAACCTGTCGTGAAGCTCACGCTATTTCCAGACGAAGGAGGCGCAGCATTTCTGCTGTCGAGCTCATCATCACCGCTGGTTCGCATTATGAAGATACGTACCCTCAGGCGGCGAGACATGCGCTGGATTGTGCCAGTCCCGTCGAGCTGCAAGGTCTACACCATATCCAATTTCAGTAG
>Ga0247781_1000450_pt1 | contig 12735 bp, 15 predicted proteins | sample UWRJL184509B5_FD_179922 | JGI IMG/M metagenome (GOLD analysis project Ga0247781, IMG submission 179922) | Plant litter microbial communities from Arlington Agricultural Research Station in Wisconsin, United States - UWRJ-L184-509B-5 | ecosystem: Environmental > Terrestrial > Plant litter >...
AAGGGGTACGCAATGGCACGGACGATATGGTCGTGCTGGAGAACATAGAGGAGGTCGCCGGTATGGGTATCCCAGACCTTGGCAGTAAAGTCGGCAGAGGCAGTCGCAGCGGTTGAGCAATCCGGGCTTAATCTAGCCTGCCACACAGCGCCCTTGTGGCCGAGAAACGTACCTATCCAGTCGCCGGTTTGGCCATCGCGGAGCATGGGGTTTCCGTCTGTGCCAGAGAATTGTCAGTCTCGAGGCGGGGAGGCATGGACAAGGGGATTGCGACGAACCTTTGCAAGCAGAAATCATAAAGTAGACTCCATCCTCACCCAACGGCGAGAAACTCAGGTGAGGAACAGGCCTAGAGTGGCCGTGACAGGTCAAGGGGACATACTGTCTAGCAGGGGATTCGGACATGGTGTTTATCGAACGAGTGAACAACACACAGGCAATTTTTTCTCTTGTTGGGAGCGGTCGATTCGAGAATAACTCGGTCTTCTATCGGGAGGAAAGGGAAATCTCAGCAGCGTAGAGAATTCGGGTGGATAGCTCGTCGCAAGGAGAAGGAGGGGTCGATTTCGGTTGAGATGGAGGCCGGTTCTATTCTTTTAATCGCAAGTCCAAGACGAGGACAACAAAGTGAAAAGGAGAGAAGAAAAGTGTCGTGACGGGTCGTAAGATGAAGTCGTTAAGAGAAGAGAAGAAGCACAGAAATTAGGCCAGCTTGGGCGTCATGTCTTGTATCGCCGACTGGTAGGGAGAGTGCAAGATGGGACTCGAGGGAAAGAGTTGGTATCGCTCTCTGGAACGAAGAGACTAGTTCTAAAGTTGTGGGGCCAGCAAATGCAAAGTCGGCGGCTCGGTTGAGAGGGAGGGGTCCGTTTGGGGCACAGACCACTGTGTTCTGCACCTGCAATTCAGCACCTGGGCGTTGTTGGTCTACAAGTAGGCGCTCAACCAAATGGTGGCTGGAGTTGGAGGGAAGCCACAGCTTCCAATGAGAATAATTCATCCCAGCCCGAAATAAGATGAAAATTACCAAATGCTCAGTTATATTCGCTGTCAGATGCGCCAATCTGAGCCATGAATTGAGCTATACATAACTTAGGTTGCTACGTGATATTATCCAGTGCCAAACCTGCTTTCAATTCCCGCTCATCTTGGTTGTTCCTGCTGTGGCTGATTGTTGATGCAGAAAGCACGCTAGGCTCCGTGCAGGTGCTTGCTTCAGAGTGGCGGACCGCTGTAAACATGGGTCTTTCCCCCACTGCTCGCCCCTCAACCCCTCGTATCCTTGGTTTGGCAACTGGATCGGACCACAAGGGTACCACTCCTCTACCAGAAGACATCACCTCTTCGACTGAGCAGCCCGAGCTTCGAACCAATTCCTATTGTTTCTGCCATTTGCCTGACAAATCGGCCGTGCAACAGTGTTGTTTGTTTTGCGTTTTCGACAATTTCCGTATTCTAAAGAAAGCATACCACATCGTTTTTCCCTTTGACAACCCGATATCGCTTCTACCTGACTTCTGTTGTTTTGAATCGGAGCTCCCACCGCTTGCCCCGCCCCCACCGTAAACTCGGCTCAAGGTCAGGCTCGTCGTGATGCCAGACTTCAAGCTCTCGGCTCAGCTAAAGGGCCACGACGGTGATGTGAGCTGAGCGCACAATCCTGGCACCTTTGCCGAGCTAATAAAAGACGTCTCAGGTCCGCGCTGTCTGCTTTCCAGCCCCGAATGTCGTCCTCACAGCCTCCCGAGACCACACCGTCCGTATCTGGAACAAGAAGGCGGAAACCGGCTCCAAATTCGATGCCACCATAACAACCCAGGGCCATGCCTATATCAACTCGCTCACTTTCCTCCGACCCTCAACCGCATATTCCGATGGCCTGATCGTCTCGAGTGGCAACGAGCCCATCATCGAGGTCAAGAAGCCGACCGCAACACCAACAGACAACGCTGATCGTCTCCTTGTCGGTCATGGGAATAACGTTTGTGCGCTGGACGCATCTCTAAAGGGCAGCTGGATCGTGTCTGGGAGCTGGGATGGCAAGGCCATTATCTGGCGGACGGATAAATGGGAGATGTCCCAGATACTCCTCCACGAGGGCGATGTCAAGAGTGTTTGGGCCGTCCTAGCATACGATGAGACTACAGTCATTACGGGCAGCGCAGACGGCCTAATACGTATTTTCAAGCTCCGTGGGGACAAAGATGTCGAGGTTGCACCCTGGCGTACTCTCTCCACTGGAGGGGTAGTGCGGGCTTTGTGTAGACTCCCAACTGGTCTGAAGGGGCATCCTAGCGGCGCAGAGTTTGCGAGTGCTGGCAACGATGGCATCATCCGGCTATGGAAGATGACGGGCCAGGAGGTTGGCGCGCTTTCCGGGCACGAAAGCTTCATCTACTCGCTGGCCTGTCTGCCAACTGGCGAGATTGTGAGTGCTGGGGAGGATCGCACACTTCGGATATGGAGAGGATCCCAGTGTGTTCAGACGATCACACATCCTGCCATCTCCGTCTGGGCGGTTGCTGTCTGCGAAAATGGCGATATTGTATCAGGCACCAGCGATAATATGGCACGTGTCTTCACTCGCAATGCCGAGCGTACTGCGGACGCGGAAACCCTCGCCCAGTTTGACGAGTCTGTCCAGGCTTCGGCTATCCCTCAGCAGCAACTCGGCCCTTCGATCAACAAAGAGAACCAGGATCCCAAAAGCTGGCTCCAGACTCATTCCGGCACCAAGGATGGCCAGATCAAGACGGTCAGGGAGGACGACGGCACAATCGGAGCTTATCAGTGGTCGATCGGTATGTATAGTCCGGTTTTCTTCCGTCCCGGGTGTGTCGTCAGTACTAACCTTCCACAGGTCAACAGCAATGGATTCATGTTGGCACCGTGGTAGATTCCACCGGAAGCTCTGGAAAGAAGGTTGCCTATCTCGGCAAGGAATACGACTTCGTCTTTGACGTGGACATTGAAGACGGGAAGCCACCCTTGAAGCTACCATACAACCTTTCCGATAATCCTTATGAAGCCGCCACAAAATTCCTGGGGGATAATGAGCTTCCCATTACCTACCTGGACAGCGTAGCCAACTTCATAACGCAGAACAGTCAGGGTGCAACCATTGGCCAGGCCAGTGACGCCCCGTCGGCTGATCCATACGGCACCGAATCTCGCTATAGACCCGATGGCGCACAGCAACCCTCCAAACCCAAATACCTCCCACACATGCAGTACCTCGCCCTCACCCAGTCGAAGCTCGAGGCAGCCTTGAAGAAACTTAAGGACCTCAACGCAAAGCACATCCAAGCGGGAAACAAGCACATCGCAATGAACCCTAGCAACCTCAACCTACTAGAGACACTGGTCGGAACCATTGCTCACACATCATCCAACCTTGGTGGTGAGGGCTTGCCATCAACGCTAGAGGCTGCCCAGATCATTTTTTCCATCGTGTCTCAATGGCCCTATGGAGATAGACTTCCGGCACTTGACTTCCTCCGCTGCCTTGTCACGCAACCCAAGGTTGCTGCGCTGACAGATCGCCACCATGGAAATATCGTCAACATTGCGCTACGAGGCGCATTAGACACAGAAGACCCACTGGAAGGCGATAGTAAAACCCTGGGCGACTTTATCGAGAAGAGGGTTGACGAAAGCAAGGTCAACGCCAATTGTGTCATGATGGCTCTACGTACCGTCACCAACCTGTTCAGCACCCCAGAGGGTGGGAAACTGCTGGCAGCGGAGGCGAGCACTGTCATCAGCTTCCTGTCTCGCGTGGCAGGTGCAGGGGGAGGCCAGCCAATCGGTCCGGAAAACAACAATGTCCAGATTGCCCTCACGTCTGCGACATTTAACTTTGGCTGTCTCGCCTTCAGAGAGCGCAAGAAGAGCCCACCTGAGGAGAACGTGGATCTTGGCTCGCTTGCCCAGCTGATCAACATTGTCGAGACTGTTGTGCGCAAACAGAGCGACGGCGAGGTTCTCTTCCGCGCTCTTATGACACTAGGCATGATCCTGGCTGTTGATGGTGAACCTAGAGAGCTGGCAAAGAGTCTCGAGGTGGACCGGTGGGTGAGCGAGGCGGCTAAGAAGACCAAAGATGCTCGTCTCAAGGACGTTGCAGCTGAGTGTCTGGCGTATTTGAAACAGTGAAAACACGCTCTCAGCAGCATGGAGTATGGGGCGGTTTAAAAAGACGTGGGATGCGGTTGCAACTTTTGTAGGAATATCATTAGCATGGTTTGCGTTTTATCGTTCAGCAAGTCACATTCAACAGAGCAGCGAATAAAAAAGGGTTTCTCATGAGAATGATTTACATGACGCTCACGTCCACGCAAGTTGTCCTGTCTTGACACGTCTTTGGCTGTCATCTTGTGATAATACCATTGGGCATATAAGTTCCCAGTTATCATGGCAGGTAAGGTCATCACAATTAAGGCCAATTCTCTTTCGTATGGTGTTATGGGGCATGTTGGAAGTAACCGAAGACATGATGAGAAGAACATTCAAGAAGCATGAGCAATTGTGAGCATTGACTATGAAGTTCGAGCACGCGCCCAGAAGAGAAATATAAGACTGATGAATACCTTAAACTGCATAGGTAAGGTAGGTTTAAAACGCACACCTTGCACACGTGTGATGAAAGTTCATGTTGGGGGTGGGTTGTCTCGGGAGCCGCTGGTCGTCAGCTGTCACACCGTACCTATCGATAAGTTCTAGAATACCCACCCCTTGAAGCTCAATTTTGCATCGAGTTTCTGACCACCTATCTCAATGGGCTTTATGCGAACTTGAGATCAGAGGCGTTTTAAACTTGAACCTTGCGTTCCATTGGATTAGACGATTATCGTTGGCCGGAGAAACCGGACCGACCGACTGGTTGATCTCCGAGAGTTGGAGGGTGGGTGGTGAGAGGCCCAGCGGCCCATCCGGATGGTCCGATTTGGACTCATGAGAGCCAACAACCCATCCAACTCAGCTGGACTCTGCCCGCCGATCCAACCGATCACGCATCAACCATTCATCACCAACATCAAGGCATGGATATGTGAATTTATTTTCATTTCAGCACTGTCTGCCGTCGTCCATTTCCACCTGTATGTAAAAACATGTACAGTGAGTGAGTGCTGTGATCTTCCCTCTGTCTGCCTGCAACCTTTCCAAAATCCTCATCCAATCGATCCCAAATCCGCATCCATACCCAATAGTTTCATCCATACATAGAATCTCTCTCATCCATCCATCCCTCTTGAACAAGACCAACATCGTGATATATATAAAATAAAAGAATTAAACAAAGAAGAAAAGAAACGGTAGGAAATAGCTTGATCCGCCAAATAGCCCACCATATATAGAAGAAGAAAAAGAAAAAGAAGTTGTCGTCTCTCCAAAATAACGCCCCATATAAATGCCAAAAATGTACAGATCCTGACGGTGCGCACACCGTTCAGAAAGCCAGGTCTGGTATATTCGATCCAAACGTCGAGTATTGTCGTCGCTCAGCGTCCCTTATCATGCACCGCCGACATGATCACCATCACAGCAGAATCCACAGCCCGCCAATCACCACGGGCATCCAGCCGGCGAGGGCGGCAACACGACGTGCGGCATCGCTGCTGGCGATCCCTCCGGGTGCGCGCACAGTTAGCGTGTAGATGTCTGCAACGCCGAGGTCGCTGCTATTGAAGCAGTTGGTTTCGTTTACTTCGGCAAGGCGCGGATCGTTGGGCTCGACAAAGGTAATGTCGACACACTAGACACATGTGATGGTTAGATGTCTGGACTTTTGTACACATCTTGGAAGAATGCGAGAGATCAAACCTACCGAAAACAGAGAAGCTCCGTGAAGAGCCAGCTCGACAACCTGGATGGTAGCATTGTCGCCAGCCTTGACAGTCGTATTTGCTGGCAATGGGACCTGAGGCAGGCAGAACGTGCCCGGGTACGGGTTCTTGCTGGGGCCGATGATCTGGAAGGGGGGAACCATGGCGAAGCTCATGTTCTTTGGGCCGCCGCCGGGTCCATCTGTTCCGAAGCCCAGGTTCACGTACAAGAAGGCGGTCGAGTGGCCCTGGAACCAGCCTGGTTGAAAAGCAACGGCACCACCTGTTGTTGGCCAGTACGTCCTGTTCGTCGTTGTGTTCATTCCACCACCTAGGCAAGAAACAGTGTCAGTTGATCTGTATACCGAGTGTGAAGTGCCAAATAATCAGGCGGTACTCACATGGATACATCCACTGCATTCCGTATGGAAACTCGTCGTTCGTTTTAAGATTGTCGCCTCTCCAGCCAGGATATGTGATAACTGTGTGGGCAGACACCAACGCCGCGCTGGCGAGGGTGAGAATTATTGATGGGAGCATCTTGTAAAAGTAATGTGTTGCAACTGTGAAGTCGTAAAAATAAAATAAAACGGCTCGAATCTCGGCTTCGAGGCTGCTTGGGAAGCGATATCCTCTTCGTGATTCCTCTTGTTGTCTTCAAATATCCCCCGCCTTTTCCCGGATCTTCACTTCTTGTCGATCGGCTTTTTTTGGTGTCGCCCGTGCGTGGGACAGCAGCGATATTCTTTTTTCGTCGAAGCGGACCACAACTGGTTCCTTGTTCCTGTCCACGTCAAAGATTGAGCGGTTGATGTCTCAAGGCACAGCCCTTTGTTCTTTATTCGATACAGGTGTTGAAAGACAATCGAGACAGTATTCAAGGGAAGAAAGAGACGGGCCAGCTGGGCAGCGAGCGAGGTAGTAATATCTCATGGCAGGATCCATTACAACCATTCGGCTGCTCTCTCCAACCGCCCAGGCCTGGTCGACCAATATTGGCTCCCACATGGGGACCACCTCAGTGGGTGGTGTGCGTGTGAATGCCCCGCGTATCACTCCGTGGGACTCCCGCCAAAGACCCTCGCGTGGTACTTGAGCGGCACCCCCCTTCCTCAACGGCAATCTAAATCTGGGTCCAGTGAGAGCAGGCAAAAATGGCTGGAAGAGGTGGACAAACTAAGGTGCGCAGACCGACGGATGGCTCCCGCCCCCTGTCGCTGCACTTGCAGCGACTGAAAGTGACCAATAGCCGTCGGGTCCTGGCCGCTCGCCTTGGGCGACTCGCTGCGACGGAGACTTGCAAGTCAAAGACCTGGCCAATAGGATCTGCATGTCATGCTGCCCCCTGTAGCCCATCACCAACACAGCCAATGACAAGCCGATTTGGACTTGGGCGGCGTCGATTCCCTGGCTGGGCTCTTCAAGTTGGATTTTGTCACCCCCCTCAGCACAAGTACTCCTCTCGACTCGCCACTCTTGCGCAAGCAATCGAATCGATAAATAGGTCGCCCTTGAAGATATATTCTTGCACAAGCAAGCGCTTTTTCTTCCCAACAACGGGAACGGAATCTGTCAAATTGTGACCGGATTCACAAGCCACCGACATGTTTGGAGAGTGGTGACTGGGGGGTTCAATTCCGCTCTGGCCCATCACCCCAAAAGCCAAGAGCCGAATGCCTGCGCCTGTGCCATTCTCGTTAAGCGCCCCGATCTTCCCTCCAGAGCCAATCAATTGCTGCAAACCCGGCGATTGGGGGCGATACCGGTTCTCCTCTCCGCCATTTTCACCTGCAGTGGTCTTCTGCACGACTTTTTTTAGTACGGCGTACCTTATGCGGAACAAGTTTGGTTCCAAAGGGTAGGTATTGGATGCATTGTACCGTATTCCGTACATCAGTTCAGGGACCTCTGTATCCGTATCTACCTCTAAATTACACCTCTGGAGGGGTTTGTTTCCAGAAAACTGGGGCCGGTACCCTGCCATAGAAATTGCTAGAAAAGTAACTTAGTTACTTGTGCGTAAGTGGCTGTCCTCACCAAATCACCCCCCTGATGCTGGTCCCAGTTTTCTGAAAACAAACCCCTCCAGAGGTGTACCTCCGAACTGGCACAATATCAAAAATTTCTTAGCAGCCAGGCTCGGTTAGGGGCCAAGATATTCTTGCTCTGTCGAACCTCAGCATTGGGTTCCCAAATGGTCGGTGATAACAGCATGACCACGATTTGTTCGCACGGATTAAGTTGCCAGAAAATGCCATTTCATTCTTCGTTATGCAGTCAGCTGATGGCACTATGACCGGGAGTTGCCGGCAGTTGAACGTGAACTGTCAACTCGGGGCTTTTCTCTGCGGCCACCGCTTGGCCGCGACTTCAGTTCTTGCTGCCATGTGGCACGCCGTCACACCCGTCGACGGGTACTGCCATGCAAAAGCCGATGATGGCTACCCGAACCTGCGATGTACAAAATAAAAGTCGGTTCGAATTAGAATGAATCACTGGATTCACTGGGATGTTCCGTTCAATGATGAGAACCCTTGCGATCGGGGCACCGTTTCCCGCAGTGACTTGTCAGAGAGCTGAATGTCGATCGATTGAGTCCACATCCCCGCAATCTTCAACGCCCAGCCCCACCTTCACAATTCTGGCTCGAAAAAGAAGGCGGTGGGTCTTTTCTGCCTATCGGATGCTTATCGGACATCACCACAGCACCACCCACAGATTTCTTGATTATTGCAGGTCAGCCAGCCCAACCGCCGATGAGAACTCACACTCACTCCGAACAATCCGGTTGGCTCTGTTGCCAAATATGACGGCACAGGATGGCGAGTGGAACCAGGTCAGCAGAAAGCGTGGACGTCTTCGAAACGTACCCGCGCCAAAGCTGAAAGAGAAAGCAGAAGCAGCGGCAGCTGCAGCTGAGTCGTTGGGTGTCCGACCGAATCCGAGCCCCGATTTTACCCTGGATGATATTCTTAGGTATCACGACACCGTGCGTCAGGAGTGGGAGAATTCAGATTGTTGGCGGACTCTGAGTGAGACGATCTCCAATGCTTTGTCGACCGAGAATAGGCCGGTCATCGCCAAAGCAATATGTCTGGGCCCAGGTCCGTATGATCCAAGCAACGGAAGCGCGGCTGCGAGACGGACTGCCCATATGCAAACCGCGGCTTTCCGCTCCATAGTTGACACCCTGGGTATGCACTCCGTGATCCTGTCAGGCTGATGTTTCGACAGCTGGTTGCTGATGTTCTTGGCAGAGTCAAAGTCCAAACAGAAAATCAAATGCATCATTCAAGAACCAGCTTTCACTCCAGTCGACATGGAGTTTTGTACACATCAGGGGTTGGAGGTTGCGGAATCCCCCGCTGCTTTTTCCATGGTCGACGAGAACACTCTACTCTTTGGCATTCATATTGAATTGCCAACCTATCACGAGGCTCTTTTGACTCTGCCTGGAATCTTCATCGGTGTTGGTCTTGGTGAATGGGATAGCCTGGGAGATTTTGACAAGACGAACCGGAGCTTGCTTAGCCCGTTTATCCAGATGGATTCCACGTACGACAAGTTTGATTTCCCGGACCTCAATTATATCTTCTTTGGCACCACCATATACTGGAGGAAGGAAGAGCAGAGCCCCAATGAGGAGGCTCCCGGTTCAGAAAGCAAAACGCTCGGAATTCAGGCGCCTTCTTGAACATGTACTTTATCCAACCACTATATCTAGACATAATGATACCCCGTTCTATCGCACCTCCACTATCACATCCTTATTGTCCCTGGACACCCATCTGAGTGTGCAAAAGACTAACCCAGCAATGAGGGACAGTTTCCACTACCAGTTTCCTTTTAAACCAGATTAAGAGGAGGCCTGATAGGTGTCCCATGACATGCTTCAATTTCTCGCCCGCTTGGATTCTCTCATTTTCAAAAGTGCTTCAATAATTCTTCTTCTTTTGATCTCAAGTACTGCAGTAGGTAGGTAGGTTGTTATTAATTCTCATCCTGTCTCATGGTCACCTGGACTTAGCTCTTCATATCTCCCCATGATTCGATTGTATCTCGCGTGCAGGTTTCCCTCACTGGGTATATTCGAACAAATCCAATTGAACTTGGTATCATTGTTCATGGCCTTTAATGGAAATAACCCCCAGATTCAAGCCATGATTAATTACATGCTGGATTACCTATGTTGAGTGCTTTGTCAGCCCACCCCAAGGCGATTTTCATAAAGGTATGGTACATTAAGTTCTCATTTCTGGTTCAATGGTTGGAATGGTCTCTTCCATTGTATGACCTTTTAGGACAATAGGGAAAGACGAACTTGTCATCTCAATCGACTCGATCTCAATGGCTTGATTCATTGCTCCAACATTCCAGTTTGAGTCATTCATTTGGTTTCGAACAAGAAGTTAGATAAAATTGAAACTTCATTCATGTAAAACAGAACAGTAAGAACTCTACTTAAAAAGTCACAAACATGTTGACCATTTTAGAACTTGATCGTTAGCTGCGAGGTCGAATAATCATCACTCCCCGAAGTGAACTGGTTACTGAAATATATGCCAGGAATGAGTTATACATTTCTTACGTCCATCTTATCAAAGCCAAACTCTCAAAGAGACTCATGCCACTGCAGCAAAATTACATTGGTAATCAGATCATCACCTATGCATCTGACACAACTTGAGATCTCACATTCACAACCCGAATAATATGCTGATCTCGTATGCGCTCAACATCTTAGTGAGATGAGACCAACTTCTAGAAGAACACACCATCAATCGCTCAGAATGAGGCGTTCACAGCTCACAAAATGCACAAACTGGTTTGAGATAGATTACTTTGCCCTCCCCTGACATCTGGAAGACGGTGCTCCGGAGTGGGGCGGAAACTCGATATGTGGATTGACTGAAAAGGGGGAGAGGAGCCACCAATGACAATTGGGACGTCGCCGTTGCGCCGCTCGCCGCCATCATGATGCAGTCCCAAAGTCCCTCCAAAAGTGCAGCAAAACAATGCCTTGAGAGCCTTGCTGCGGTGCATATTTGCCATGATAGCATCGGCACATTTCTCGCCACTCTGGGTGATGAATTGAACGCGTGGTTCCGAGCCCGCACGGATCTGTCTGGGCGCAAAACGGGAGCAATGATTGCTGCTGAGGGGATTGTTCAGGAATGTTTGGCCCCACGTGATGTCACCCCGCCGTGCAGCCAACCCGAACAAGCAAGTCAAAGCGGGCAAGTCGCGATGCAATTTCGCGAAAATTGGCAAAGCAGGGTTTGCGATTTCTTTCTGGAAAGGTGGGCGTCGCCTTACCCATTCGGCGGCGCAGGCCTCCCCGGGAAGTTGGATGGTTCCCTAGGCACCCCAAGGGAAACCGTGCAAATGTTTCCTGGGTTCCCCTGTTGACTGTTCTGGCTATGAACTGGTGATCTTGTCTTCTTTTTATCTCTCCCCATTCACCAACTCTCGCATTCGTTTCGACCGCGTTGCGCCCCGGCGCAGAAGACCGCAACAGATCCGATTGACACCAGACGACGCGTGTGACGCAAACTTGGACAGCCAGAGGCCCATCTCGGAGCATCAATTCGCGAGATGGACCCACGGCTCTAGGTAGCCGAACCCTTCAACCAGACTCTCGCCAGCCGCAAATGGAGCCCGCTCAACACCAGGGATCCTCGTCCCAGTCGCTGCAAAACGGCTCCCGTGTCCGCTTCGCCGAGGAAGAGCCCGGGCCCGAGGCCGTTCCATCGCAATCCACCCTCCGAGCCCACGAGAAGGCCCCCGTGGAAACCGCTCCCGAGGTGTACTGGGCTGACGACCGCTCCGATGGCGCAAATCTCTCACAATACACATTCTACCGCGAGGGCACCCCGACGCCGCCAGACTATGAAGAGGGCCACAAGCGAGAATTGGGTTACGGAGCCGGAGCGGTAGCCGGGGGTTCTAAGTCACGGATGGGCGACTTCCCACCAGATCAGCATGGACACGGAGGGGAGGACTGGAGCTCGACAAGCAGCGGTCAAGTGGTCTGTGGCGTTAGGAAATCTGCATTTTGGACGATCATCGGACTCCTCATCCTGTTCTTCATTGCGCTCGCTCTGGGGGTCGGCCTTGGAGTGGGTTTGAACTCGTCACGAACCGAAGCTCCACCGCCGACCCCATCGTCCACATCAAGGTCCGTAAAGGTTTAACTCGACCGCAGTTCCGCCTCCGCTTTGTCACGACGATAATCTGACCACACTCGTACAGTTCCTCGCCTGCCATGTCAGATTCTGCCAAGGTCTCTTCTTCCACGCCCACTACTTCGGGCTCGTACAGCAGCTCGGGCACAATACCGACGGCTTGTCCAGCGGCCAACAACACACTTTACACAACCACATCCAAGGACTCGAAAAAGACGTTCCTGCGGCTCTGCGGAGTCGACTACAGCGGTGTAGGCGGGGCAAAGGACCTCAAAAGCATCTACACAAAGAGCATGGACGAGTGCATGGATGCGTGTGCCTCGGTCTCCAACTGTACAGGGTGCGGATGGGGACATATTATCGGAGACTCGGGCAGCTTACACAGGTGCTGGCTCAAGACCAACTTGGAGACTGAGCACAACGCGACGAAGGACTGGAATTTTGCGGTCTTGCAGACGAAATGATGGATGGATTGGATTAACTGCACATGATTCATAGATAGAGTTGGATATAAGCTTCAACACCTGATACCCCTTAGCCCCTTTTCCTGCATCGATACATAGTTATGCAGATTACGATTCACTTTATACACGCTTGTATATCTCTTTTATATACTCTTAATACATAATTATAATTCTTCCAAATCTTATCAACATGAATAGACCTCCATTGAACTTCACTCCTTACTTACCCAACCCAAATAACCCCAAAAGAATCCCCTTTTC
>Ga0247781_1000451_pt1 | contig 12708 bp, 9 predicted proteins | sample UWRJL184509B5_FD_179922 | JGI IMG/M metagenome (GOLD analysis project Ga0247781, IMG submission 179922) | Plant litter microbial communities from Arlington Agricultural Research Station in Wisconsin, United States - UWRJ-L184-509B-5 | ecosystem: Environmental > Terrestrial > Plant litter >...
TGGCGGTGGTGTGGCTGGTGGCCGGCGGGGTCGTGCAGGCGGTCGTGCAGGTCGGGTCGGTCAAGGCGATCTACCAGACCTCGTACGGTCAATTGCTCCTGGTCAAGGTGGCGGTGCTCGCGGCGACGCTGGGCGCGGCCGGCTTCGCCCGCAAGCTGGTGCGGCGCGGGCAGGTGGCGGCCGCGGGCGCCTCGCGGATGCGGCGGTTCGTCGCGATCGAGGTGGTGGCGACCACGGTCGTGCTCGGCCTGAGCGCCGTGCTGGTGCAGGTCAACCCGGGCCGCAGCGCGAACGTCGACCAGGGCGCGGTGCGCGAGAACGGCATCTCGCAGACGCTGACCAGCCCGCTCTACACGCTGCAGTTCAACATCTATCCGGTCGAGGTGGGCGACAACAACACTGTGCACGCCTTCCTCTACACGCCGGCCGGGGCGCCGCTGCCGGGCGAGGAGTGGAAAGTGTCGGCGCGGCTGCTCGGGCAGGACGTCGAGCCGTTCAGCGCGCCGATGCTCGGCCTGATCCCCCGGCATCACGCGCTGGGAGCGCTCACTTTCCCGCTCGCCGGGAGCTACGAGATCAAGTTCACCGTACGGGTCAGCGAGCTCGATCAGGCCACGGTGCGGACGACAATCACGGTGCCGGCGAGTTCCGAGACCTCAACCAGGTGACTTTCGGTCATCGATTGGGCAGAGACTCTTGCGTTGTCTCCCCTCGGACCGGAGGTCGTCGTGCACGTATCCGTAGTGGATAACAGTGACGACTCGGTGGTCGTCACAGTCCGCGGCAATCTCGACATCGACAGTGGAACCAGCCTGGCCACGGCGCTCGAACAGGTTCTCGACCGACCGGCCCCGAGGATCGTCCTGGACCTCTCCGGCGTCGAGTTCTGCGACTCGACCGGGCTCAGTGCCCTGGTCGTCGGGCACAACCGGGCCACGGCCGAGGGCGGCTGGCTGCGACTCGCGGCGCCCGGCGATTTCCTTGGGCACCTGCTCGACACGGTCGGCCTGACACCCCGGCTGGCCGTCTACCCGACGGTGGGCGACGCGCTGATGGGGCGCGGGACCGACTAATCTCGCGGGGTGCTGATCCTGCTGCCGCCGTCCGAGGGCAAGACCGCCGCTACCGTCGGTGATCCCGTCGACCCGGCCTCGTTGTGGCTGCCCACGCTCGCGACGGCCCGCAAGCGGGTGCTGACCCGACTGGTGACGATGACCAAGCGCACGAGTGCCCGCTCGGTGGCCGAGTCACTGGCGACCTTGGGCCTCACCGCCGGCCAGCGCGACGAGATCGCCCGCAACGCCGTGCTGCCCTCGGCGCCCGCGGCCGCGGCCGCCTCGATCTACAGCGGGGTGCTCTACGAGGCACTCGACGCGCGGAGCCTCGGACCGCGGGCCCGGGGCTGGCTCGACGCGCGGGCGGTCGTCTTCTCGGGGCTCTGGGGTGTGCTGCGGCTCGACGATCGCATCCCGGCCTATCGTCTCGCGGTCGGCGTGACGCTGCCGGCTCTGGGCGGGCTCACGGCGTACTGGAAGAGGGTCTTGCCGAAGGCGCTCGACCCGGTGGCCGCCGCCGACGGGCCGGTGCTCGACCTGCGCTCGGGCGCCTATGCCGCGATGTGGACACCGCCCGGCGCGACCTCGGCCACCCTCCGCGTCCTGCACGAACGCGTCGTCGACGGGGTCGCACGGCGATCGGTGGTCAGCCACTTCAACAAGGCGACGAAGGGCCGGATCGTCCGGGCCCTGGCCGAGACCGGCGTCGCGCCTGCCTCGGTCGACGAGGTCGTCACGGCGCTGCGCGACCTCAAGTACACGGTCGAGGAGCAGCCCGCACCCGCGGGCGGCCCGCGCCGGCTCGACGTCGTCGTCCCCGAACTCTGACCGCCCTACCGGGCAGGGAGTTCTACCGGGCAGGGAGTTCTACCGGGCAGGGAGTTCTACCGGGCGGCGAGGATGTCGACCACGAAGCGGAGGTCGCCCTGCTGCGGTCCGTAGGCCAGTGCGGCGGGCACGTCGAGCTGGATGCGGCTGCCGACCTTCTGGCCGGGGATGCCCTTGTCCCAACCCGGGATGACCTGGCCGGCGCCGATCGGGGCCTGGAACGGCCGACCGGTCTTCCAGGACGACTCGATCAGGTCGCCGGTCTGGTACTTGGCCAGGGCATAGTTGGCCGTGATGGTCTGGCCCGCCCGGACGGCCGGCCCCTTGCCGGGCACGAGCACGGTCACCTTGAGGTCCTTGAGGGTGCCGGTGCCGCCCTTGACCACGGGCTCCTTGGACAACTCCGCCGGGGTCTCGACCGGCGCGGGCCGCGCCGGGGCGGACGGCTCGGCCTCCACCGGCGGCGGGGCCTCGACCGAGGCCGGTGCGGCGACGGGCTGCACGGCCGGCTTGTCGGAGCCGCCGCGCACGGTCACGAAGACGGTGACCAGGACGGCGACCACGGCCACCCCGGCAACCGCGCCGGCGATGGCCTGGCTGCGGCGCTTCGCCGTGTCGCCGGTGATGGGACGGGCGGTGTCGGTGCTCATATGTCGTCGACTCTCCTGATATCGGCGTCGGCCGGAACTCCGAGACACGGTACCCGCCGCCGTGACCAAACCCACGCCGAACCTCGACCGAACCACCTCGCCCGAACGGGTCGTCACTGATTCCGCTCTTCACCGTCACTCATCGAAGTGCCATTGTTGACGCCCCGAGCAACTTCCCGCACCCTCCATTCTCTTCCGAGCGCCGCCTTTCCCCTGTTCACGCCGTCATTTCTGGAGGATCGGTTGCCGACGACCGAAGATGGTCGCCGCCGACGACGAACCGGCCACCGGGCCGAGAGCACGAGCGGCCGGCGACGGGCCACCGAGTCGGCCCCGACACTCTCCGAGACCGGCCACCAGCGCAACGAGTTCCTCTCGTCCGCCGCCGTGATCCTCGCCGGGGTCCTGGTCGTCATCGGGTTCGGCTTCGTGGCCGCCCGGGTGGCCGGCGACGACCGAGCGGCCGCGCCGGCCGATCCGCCCGCGCCGGCCCTCGGCGACCTGCGGCTGCCCGCGACGGACAACCAGGACCTGATCCCGCTGGGGAGCCCGTCGGCCAGCCCGTCGCGCACCACTAAGGTCGCGAACAAGGCAGTGCCGCGCGACCTGCTGCAGATCGCCCAGGATTCCGTACCGCCCGTGGTCGATCTGTCCACTGAGGGTGACGGCGACTGGGTGCACTGGGGACTCGACGGTACGTACTCGCTGGAGCGCGCCGACACGGGTGAGTTCCGCATCCTCGAGGGCGCTCCGACCGCGCCGCGATCCCGGCACTCGCTCAGCCCGCAACGGTTCCGCTGGACCGGCGGCGACCCGGTGGCGACGAGCGTGGGCACTTTCACCGGTATCCGCACCTGCGGCGAAGGGAACGGATTCACCCTCTCCGCGCCGGCCGGCACCACGCTGCGCGTCCTCAAGCTCTATGTCGGGGTGGTCGGCGGGCGGGGAAAGCTGACCGCGCGGCTGACCACTGGGGAGTCGGCCGGCACTACCCTTCTCGACCAGCACGGTGACACGCTGCGCACGGCGGTGCTGACCGTGGCCTACCGGGCGCCGAAATCAGGCCAGGTGCGGCTGACGTGGAGTACCGACGCGGCGTACGGGAAAGGTTGCTCAGGGGTAACCCTGCAAGCCGCCACGCTTTCGTGAAGTGTTCTCATAACACTCCCGCCGGGATCCGGCAGGAGTGACGAACGACCAGAGGGGTTGACGTGTTCGCGGGCTGGGGATCGTGGGTCGCCCGCTTCCGGTGGCCGGTGCTGTCCGTCGCGCTCGTCGCGGTGATCAGCGCCGGCGTCTGGGGGCTCGGTGTTTTCGGCCAGCTCACCGAGGGCGGCTACAACGACCCGAACAGCGAGTCGTCCCGGGCCACCGCGGCCGTCCAGAAGGCGTTCGGCGCGCAGGGAGGCGACCTGATCGTCGTCTGGACGCCGGCCAAGGGCACCGTGGACGACGTCAGGCTGGGCAAGCTGATCCGCGCGAAGCTGGCTGCCCTGCCCAAACCGGCCGTGAAGAGCTCGACCTCGTACTGGTCGACCCGGGCACCGCAGTTCGTGGCCAAGGACAAGAAGAGCGCCGTCGCGGTCGTCAGCCTCACCGGCTCGGACGACGGGGCCAAGCTCGACTCCTACCGCGACATCAAGGACAAGTTCACCGTCCCCGGTACGAAGGTGGAGATCGCCGGCGGGATGGTGCTGGCCGACGCGACCTCGTCCCGCTCCGCCAAGGACCTGGGCAGGGCTGAGATCATCTCGCTGCCGATCGTCCTGATCCTGCTGCTGCTCCTCTTCGGCTCGCTGGTCGCGGCCTCGCTGCCGGTGCTGGTCGGCGGTGCGGCGGTGCTGGGTTCGCTCGGCATCCTGCACGCGGTCGCCGGCGTGCACGAGGTCAACTCGTTCGCGGTCAACGTGGCCAGCCTGCTCGGTCTGGGCATGGCGATCGACTACGGCCTGTTCATGGTGGGCCGGTTCCGCGAGGAACAGGATGGCGGGCGGACGCCGGCCGAAGCGGTCCGCCGCACGGTGGCGACCGCCGGCCGCACGGTGGTCTTCTCGGCGACCCTGCTGATGACCGCCCTGGCCGGGCTGCTGCTCTTCCCGCAGGGCTTCCTCAAGTCCCTGGCGTACGGCGGTCTCGCCGCGGTCGGCCTGGCCGCGGCACTCTCGCTGACGCTGCTGCCCGCGCTGCTCGCGGTGCTCGGCAAGCGCGTCGACAAGCTGCCGATCCGCCTGCCGGGGCGCGGCCAGGACTCCTCGCTCTGGGGCCGGATCGCCGGCGCCGTGCTGCGCCGCCCCGTCGTGGTCGTGCTGCCGATCCTCGCCGGGCTGCTGCTGCTCGCGGCGCCGATCGCCGGGGTCCGGTTCGGCGAGGCCGACGAGCGGACACTACCCGCGGGCGACCCGGCCCGGCAGGCGATCGAGACGCTGAAGTCGGACTATCCGCAGTTCAGCGGCAACGGCATGCCGATCGTGCTGCGTGGCGGGCAGGACAGCGCCGCCTTCGCGGTGACGTTGCGGCAGATCCCCGGGATCGCGCAGATCGGCCCCGCGCAGAAGGCCGGCGACGTCACGGCCTTCACGGCGACGCTGAAGTCGAGCGACCCGTTCAGCACCGAGGCGCGTACGACGGTCGACCAGATCCGGTCGCTGCCGGTGCCGAAGGGCGCGGAACTGCTGGTCGGCGGCACGACGGCGCGCAACATGGACAGCCTCGCGGCGACGGCGGCGCAACTGCCGTGGATGGTCGGGCTGCTGGTCGGCGCGACGCTGCTGCTGATGTTCTTCGCGTTCGGCTCGATCCTGCTGCCGATCAAGGCGGTGCTGATGAGCGCGCTCTCGCTGAGCGCCACCTTCGGCATCCTGGTCTGGATCTTCCAGGACGGGCACGGGGCCTCGTGGCTCAACGTGACCCCGGCGCCGCTGGAGGCCGGGATCGTCGTCCTGATGGCGGCAGTGGTATTCGGGCTGTCGACGGACTACGAAGTGTTCCTGCTGTCGCGGATGGTGGAGGCGCGGGCCCACGGGGCGTCGACGAACGAGGCGGTGAAGGTCGGCCTGGCCCGGACGGGACGCGTGATCAGCGCGGCGGCCGTGTTGCTGATCGTGGTGACAGGGGCGTTCGCGCTCTCGTCGGTGACGACGATGCGGTTTGTGGGCGTCGGCATGATCGTGGCCCTGCTGCTCGACGCGACCGTGGTCCGGATGCTGCTGGTGCCGGCCGTGCTGGGGTTGCTGGGGGATGCGGCCTGGTGGGCGCCCGGGCCGTTGAAGAGGCTGCACGAGCGGGCCGGGCTGGCCGAACACGCCGGGGAGGACACACCGGCGCTGCCGACGGGACGGCACGCGGCCGCGGACGAGACGGCCTTGCTGGCGTTGCCGCCGGGACCGGCGAAGCCCACCCGGGCGGTCTGGGACCGGGAGGCGGCGGGGATTCTGGTGCTGCCGCCGGCGATGGTTCCGCAGGCCCTGCCGGCCGGGCGGGACGCGGCCACCACGGTGGTCCCGAAGATCGTGGCGGAGCCCGCCGGCGACGACATCGTCGATGCCGAGATCATCGAGAATGACGAGGACGTGGCTGCGGAGGTTGTGGCCGGGGAGGCCGAGAAGGCCGACGTCGCCGAGGACGAGCACGTCGAAGAAGAGATCGTCGCGGACGAGCCGGTCGCCGACGACAAGCCGGCCGGCGCCGAACCGGATGGTGACGAACCGGCTGCTGACGAGCCCGTCGCGGCTGCCGCTGACGCGCCTGTCGGTGAGGCCGCTGAGGGTGAACAGGCCGACGGCGACGAACCGCTTGCTGAGGTTGTCGTTGACGAGCCCGCCGCTGACGCGCCTTCCGCGGAGAGGATCGCCGCGGCCGGCCCTGAGTCGATCACGCTCGAGGATTCGTCGACCGACGCCGAGGTGTCCGACGACGCCGAGCGCGAGGAACCGGATTCCGCCGCGGGCCAGGGTTCTCCGTACCTGCCGGTGCCTTACGTTCCCGGTCCGGGCGTCTACCGTTCGGAGTCGGTGACCACCTTCACCGACTACTCGGCGCCGGACGACTTCTTCTTCGCGGCTTCGTCAGCCGGCACGTTCGCCGATTCGCTCGGGCTGCCCGCCGCGCCGGAGACGACGGTCCCCTACTTCGGGGAGCGCCCCGACTTCGAGAGCACCGGCAAGATCGCCGACCTTGGCCTGGACGCCACCCGCAGCTTGGAGGCCCCGGACCTCGACGCGACGAGCACTCTCCAGCGGCCGGACTTCGACGCCCCGCCGATCTCCGAGCCGCCCCAGGCCTCCGAAGCACCCCTGGTCTCCGAAGCGCCGCCGATCTTCGAGGCGCCGAACCGGGAGGTCGCTCGCACGTTCGAGTCGCCGGACCTGGAGAGCTCGCAGAGCATCGTCCTTCCGGACCTCGCCCCGCCCGCTGTCACACCCGCCCCGCCCGCTGTTACACCCGCTCCGGCCGCTGTTACACCCGCTCCGGCCGCGGAGGAACTCGCGCCGAAGCCGGAACCCGGCGTCGAAGAACTGGAGCCGGCCCTCGACGTGACGCGCAGCCTCGAAGCCCCCGACCTGGACGTCACCCGGCGCCTGCAGGTCCCCGGCCTCGAAACCACGCGGCGCATGCCCGCCCCGATGCTCGAACGCGCCCGTCTCACCAACACCCCGGCGACCGCTCCCGACGCGGCCCCGACCCCTACCCCGGCGAAGTCGGTCACCCCACCGGCCGTGCCCCTGCCCCAGCGGCCGGTGCCGCTCGTCCCCGCGCGCGAGGAGCAGCCGCCGGTGCCGGAGCCGTCGGTCGCCGCGGCCGAGGGAACCGCGGCCGAGGGAACCGCGGCCGAGGGAACCGCGGCCGAGGGAACCCGGCCGTCGAACTTGGGCGCGCTCTTCAGCCCCCGGCGGCCGGCCGGTCCCGGTGAGAACGACCTCGCCCGCCGTCCCGAGCCGATCGACGAGCCCGCTCACCAGCCCGGGGAGTTCACCGAGCCGACCCCGCTGCGGCGGCCCGCGACGCTCGGCGACCAGCCGTACTCATTCCGCCCCGGCCAGGACGCCGCCGAGCCGCCTTCTCCCGCGTACGCGTCCGCGGTCGCGCCGCCGGCGCAGCGCCGCCCGGCCGACCTGGGCGACCACCTGCGCGAGTCCCGCCCGGCCGACCTGGGCGACCACCTGCGCGAGTCCCGCCCGGCCGACCTCGCCCAGTACAGCCGCGCCCATCGCGCCACGTCGGAGCGATCCCGACGCACGAGCCAGACCCCCGCGTCGAGCTCGGCCGACGTGGACCGGTCGGCGGAGAAGCCGGCCGAGTCGAAGCCGAGCAGGCGCCCGGCGACCCTGGCCGACCAGGTGCCGAAGCAGCGCTCCAAGCCGAAGGACGACCAACCCGGGCAGTGACGCACGGCGGGCGGTGGCCTCAGCGGAACACCAGGCCGCCGCCGACTTCGATCACCTGACCGGTGAGCGCGCCCGAACCCTCCGAGACCAGCAGGCGCACGGTGGCCACCAGGTCCTCCGGGACCAGCGCACGCGGCAGCGCCTGGATCGCCAGGATCGGGGCGTGGGCCTCGACGTCCGCGCCGGCCGCGAGCTCGGCCTCGCCCTCGGTGCGGATCGCGCCCGGCGACAACGCGTTGACCGTGATCCCGGCCGGTCCGAGCGCCCGCGCCAGCGACCGGGTGAGCCCGATCAGCGCCGCCTTGCTCGACACGTAGGCCGGGCCGGACGGGCCACCCATGCGTACGGTCGGCGAGACCACGTTGACGATCCGCCCCCAGCCGCGCTCGGCCATGCCCGCGCCGAGCGCCTGGGCCAGCAGCATCGGCGCCGTGACGTTGACCGCGAACGTCTGCTGCCACTCGAACAGCGGCAGCCGAGCGAAGTCCACATTGGACGCCTTGGCCGCGTTGTTGATCAGCACGTCGATCGGCCCGGCCCGCTCGGCCAGGTCACGCACGGCCCCGGCATCGGCCAGATCAGCGTCGAGCAGGGACGCCTCGGCCCCCAGATCACGGCAGAGCCGGGCGACGCTTTCCGCCTCGTCGGCCGCCGCCAGATGATGCAGGAACAGCCGGCGCCCCGGACGGGCCAGCCCGACAGCGATCGCCGCCCCGATCCCCCGCCGTGCCCCCGTGATCAGAATCCGCCGCCACATGCCATTCACCTTATGCCGATCCACTTCGAAAAAGAGCAGGTGAACATCGATGTGTGACAGGCGGCGTGGCCAAGCGGCCCGCTGGCGCTGGGTCGCTCGGCCACGCCTGTCCTCATGGTGCCCCGCCGCCCCCGTGATCACACGGCCGGACCCCTGTGGTGTTCGCCTGGGTAGGACCCGCTATGGATTGCGCGCGAGGCCGACCGGGGCCGGCTCGGGCAGCGGGGCGATCGTCGGCGGGACCCGGCGGGTGGAGAGCCAGCAGCCCGCCGCCACCAGGGTGAACCCGATGATTGTGCGCACGCCGAGGTGCTCGTTGAGCAGAGCCACGCCGAGCAGGACCGCGACTACCGGGTTGACGTACGTCACCAGACCCGCCCGAGTCGATCCGGCCAGGCCGATGAGCTGGTAGAACGCGAGCAGCGCGAGCGCCGTGCAGAAGATTCCGAGCACCACCAGCGAGACCCAGGCCTCGACCCGTACGGGCTCGGCCGGCAGGGCGAAAGCGGCGAACGGCGCGAGCGCCAGCGCGGTGATGCCGGTGGTGGCGCCGACCAGAGCCTCGGAGGGCACGTCAGCCAGACGGCGCTGCACGAGCATCGTCGCGGCGGCGTACAGAATCGCCGCCACCAGCACCATGCCCGCGCCGAGCAGGCCCAGCCGGTCACCGGAGAGGTCCAGCCCGACGAGCAGGGCCACGCCGCCGAAACCGAGCACGAGCCCGGCCACGCGAATCGGGGTGAGCCGCTCGCTGCGCGACATCAGCAGGGCGATCGCGACGGGCTCGACCGCGATGAGCAGGCCGGTCAGCGACGAGCTGATGTGCGTCTCGCCGTACGTGATCAGCAGGAACGGCCCGAGGACGTGGACGAACGAGAGCGCGACGACCGCCCCCAGCCGGCCACGCAGCTTGGTCAGCGTGCCGCGCGCGGCGGCGATCGGCAGCAGCACGAGCGCCGCGATCCCGACCCGGCCGGCGACGACGAGCACCGGCGACAGGTCCTCGATGGCGATCTTGATCAGGAAGTACGGGATGCCCCAGAGCACCGAGACAACGAGGAAGAGAAACCAGGCGCGACGATTCACATGTCGACCCTCTCGCCGTACGGTAGTAAGCGGTAGTACCAACCTGCTGAAGTGGCCATTAGCGAAACTTACTATTGAATGAATGACGACCGAGCGAACGACGACCGAGCGAACGACGACCGAGCGAACGACGACCGAGCGAACGACGATGGGGTGCAGGGTGATCGACGTACGCCGGGTGGCCGTGCTGCGTGAAGTGGCGCGGCTCGGCAGTTTCAACCGCGCCGCGGCCTCGCTCCGGCTGACCCCGTCGGCCGTGTCCCAGCAGATCGCCGCGCTGGAACGCGAGCTCGGCACCCCGGTCGTGCTCCGCAGCACGCGGGGCGTGACGCTCACCGACGCCGGCCGGGTCCTCGTCGAGGCGGGTGACGCGATCGCCGCCGAACTGTCGCACGCCGAGCGCGCGATCGCCCGGCTCGGCGCCCCCGACACGCTGACCGTGGCGACGTTCACCAGCGGCGGCCAGCGTCTGCTGCCCGCCGCGCTCACCCGCTTCGCCGCCGAACGCCCCGGCGTCGAGCTGACCGTGCTGGAGAACGAGCCGTCCGACGCCTTGCCGCTCGTGCGTTCCGGCTCCGCCGACGTCGCGCTGGTCTATCACTTCGAGGGACCACCCCCCGTACGGCCGGGTGATCGTTCGGGTTTGACCTATGCGCCGCTGCTCGACGACCCGATGTGGATCGTGCTGCCCGCGACCCATCCCCTGGCCGACCGTGAGTCCCTCACGATCGCCGAACTAGGCGGCGAGCGCTGGGTCCACGGCTGTCTGCAGATCGTCGACATGCTCGACCACTACGCGGCCCTGGCCGGTTTCGAGATCCGCACGGCCTGCCGCGGCACCGACTACATCTTCGCCCAGTCCCTGGTCCGCGCCGAGGTCGGCATCAGCATGATTCCCCAGGTCGCGCTGACCACCGCGACCCCGGGTGGCCTGGCCACCGTGCCGCTGGCCCCGCCGTGCCCGTGCCGCTACATCGGCATCGTCACCCCGCGCCACCGCCCCAACCCGCTGACCGACGCCCTGGTCCGCGCCCTGCACGACACGGTCGCCGCCCTCCCGGTCCCGGCCTGACCGCGGGCGGGGACGCCTTCCGGTGGGGCCTGGGCGGTCGGCGACCGCGGTCAGTACAGTTCCAGCGACGGATTCGGGCTGGTGAGGACGGAAAGTGCAGATGACGGGCGAACCTGGGACCGCCGCCGGAGTGGACGCCGAGCGGCTGAAGCTGGCCCTCGCGGTGATCGCCGAGGTGGAGGCGCTGCCCGCCGAGCACCCCGACGCGGTGGCGGTGCGGCGGGCGACCGCGGGGCTCTTCAAGGCGGTGAAGCTCAAGCGGCGACGTGACCGGCGCGACGCGATCCTGGCCGCCGACCGGGCGGTGACCGAGGCGACCGCGACCGGCGCACCCGGGCGGATCGACGACGAGACCGCCGGGATTCCGCTGAGCACGACGACCAAGTCGGCCTCGGCGGGCGTCCTTCTGCAGGCCCGCGGCTGCTACGTCTGCAAGCAGCGCTACACGCAGGTCGACGCCTTCTACCACCAGCTCTGCCCGGATTGCGCCGTCCTCAATCACGACCGCCGGGACGCCCGCACCGACCTCAGCGGCCGGCGCGCGCTGCTCACCGGCGGCCGGGCCAAGATCGGGATGTATATCGCGCTGCGGCTGCTGCGGGACGGCGCCGACCTGACGATCACCACGCGATTCCCGCACGACGCGGTGCGCCGGTTCTCGGCCATGCCCGACAGCGCCGAGTGGATGCACCGGCTGCGGGTGGTGGGGCTCGACCTGCGCGACCCGGCGCAGGTGGTCGGGCTGGCCGACTCGGTGGCCGCGCACGGCCACCTCGACATCCTGGTCAACAACGCGGCCCAGACGGTCCGGCGCACCTCGGGGGCGTACGCGGCCATCGCCGCCGCCGAGTCCGAGCCGCTGCCCGACGGCCCGCTGCCCGAGCTGGAATATTTCGGCACCGCCGGCGCCTCCCCGGCCGCGGCGCTGACCACCGGCGCCCCCGTGCTGACGCCGCGGCAGATCACCGAGATGGCGCTCACCGCCCGGTCGGTCGCGATCGACGCCGGTGGCCTGGTGCCCGACATCACGCCGACCAACAGCTGGAGCGACCGGGTGCACGAGGTCGACCCGCTGGAACTGCTCGAGGTGCAGCTCTGCAACGTGACCGCGCCGTTCGTGCTGGTCAGCCGGTTGCGCTCGGCAATGATGCGGTCGCCGTTCCCACGCCGCTACGTGGTGAACGTGTCGGCGATGGAGGGCATCTTCAACCGCGGCTACAAGGGCGCCGGGCACCCGCACACGAACATGGCGAAGGCGGCGCTCAACATGCTGACCCGCACCAGCGCGGTCGACATGTTCGCCGACGGCATCCTGATGACCAGTGTGGACACCGGGTGGATCACCGACGAGCGCCCGCATCCGACGAAGATGCGACTGGCCGAGGAGGGCTTCCACGCCCCGCTCGACCTGGTCGACGGCGCGGCCCGGGTGTATGACCCGATCGTGCGCGGCGAGAAGGGCGAGGATCTGTACGGCGTCTTCCTGAAGGACTACGAGCCGGTCGCCTGGTAACTCCGGTCGCCCGGTAACTCTGGTCGCCTGGTAACTCTGGTCGCCTGGTAACTCCGGTCGCCCGGTAAATCCCGATCGTCTGGTAGCCGACGTGGGCGAGCCACGACCCGAAGGCCGTGGCTCGCCGTAGCAGGAGTGCCGCGTCAGCCGCGAATGTCGCGGGCGACCGGATCGCGGTCCCGCTGGTTCCCGGTCCGCTCGTCGCCGCCCTGCTCGTCATCGTCTTGCTGGTCGCCGTCCTGCTGGTCGCCGACTTGCTGGTCGCCGCCCGGCTGGCCACGATCCTGCTCGTCACCGCCCGGCTGGCCACGATCCTGCTCGTCACCGCCCGGCTGGCCACGATCCTGCTCGTCACCGCCCGGC
>Ga0247781_1000453_pt1 | contig 12693 bp, 3 predicted proteins | sample UWRJL184509B5_FD_179922 | JGI IMG/M metagenome (GOLD analysis project Ga0247781, IMG submission 179922) | Plant litter microbial communities from Arlington Agricultural Research Station in Wisconsin, United States - UWRJ-L184-509B-5 | ecosystem: Environmental > Terrestrial > Plant litter >...
TTTGTTAGGTGGCAATATCCCGGTTTTGTTCCGACGAAAAATGGAAACCAATTTCAAGATAAGATTGATACTACCTCGGCCTCGCAAACCTTGAACGCCACCAAGATAAGCAAACCTGCTGGGGCTTATGATGGTGCTGGGGGTGGTTTTGTGGTGGATCCTGGCGTGCTGGAGGACGGGCGTCGCGGAACTATTTGACTTAACTTCAAGGGAACATCGCACTGATCTAACAGTAAGAGGAGTCTGTCAGAAACACGGCACACTGGAATCTTGTGGGTTCAATTGCTTGATTGAATTGCTTGTGTTGGCTCTCTGGCTTCGCCAGAGAGCCCCTTATTATAATACTGCGTGGTGGCAAAAGTGGTGGCAAACTGTGGCCTTGGCCAGCTGAACTGACTACGTCAGTTCAGGTCCCCTGAGCTCCATTCAGCTCGACCGGCCACACCTTCCACCTATGCGTTCTGGCCTCCGGCCAGAACCCCTTCCTTCTGACAGTGCCAGCTATATTTCGAGAGATTTTGATGAGATGTGGTGCTGGCTGGGAGCTAATACCCAGATGTTGTGCTGCTCTGGTGACTGAATCAAGTACTCCACCCTGAATTCTTCGCTTATACCGTAATGTTAAGATCCTTCTTCTGAGGATGCGGCCTTCTTTAGCGGCGCTCAAAATGGATGCTAGCGTGCCATCTGAATGATTATTAGGACGGTTGCTCGACTGTTTGGTATCCATCCTCTCTTGTTAGCTAGGAAATTGGAATGATAACACGCTGCTCCAGGAATGATCATGTATTTATGTGAGTAATGCTAAAGGATAGCCCGAGTTCTGAAAAGCGGGCAAGTTAAGTAGTTAAGGCCCAAATTTGGAGAATGTCTATTTGCATAGTAGTCTCGGTCTATTTGTACAGTAATTCTAATTTCCAACCCTAACCCTGCGCAACCAGGTCCGTGCCCCCATCTGTCATCTGCATCTGCACGTCAACCTCAATTGAATTCTGCCAACCTTCTACCCCTCCACACCACAAACATCACCATCTCGCGGTCGCGCGCATTCGCGATTCTTACTCGCAAAGGTAAGAAACCAATTCACACACGGTTTTCCGGGCTAATTCCTTATTTAGATGGCCGAAAACGACCCTCCACGCGATGCGGCGATTGATTACGACCTGGAAGTCGATACCGACGGCGATGACGCCAATCTCTTCCTTAATGACACCCCTCCCTCACCTCTTTCAAACCCCCACAAGCGTCATAAGCTCGTTACGCACTATTACAATTCACTAAAAGAGTTAGAACACGATTTATAAGAGTATACCACCTCTATTAGCTTTTACGTTACTGTGACGACCCTGCAGGCCGTCACTTGGGCCGGAGCGGCCCGACGAATCCCCCGTAGAAGGAACAGTGTGGGAAGACGGAGCACACCGTCCAAATGTACTGGGCCAGGGGTGCAAAGACCTAAAGCCCCTACAACCAATAAGGTGCTGCTTGCAGCATGTTAAGTGCTCGCATCGCGAGCAGGAGAGACCTTACGAGCAGGACGCTCGCACGATGCAAAGTGCTTACGCCATAAGCACTTGCGGCACTATAAGCAAGGTATAAAGTACCTCCCAGCTAGTTAGTATAGATAGCCATAGTTATGCCTATAACCACTGTAAGGGACTCTGGTTCCTTACGTTAGTATTTAATTATTTATTTATGTCCTACTGTTTAGACTCACCTTTGTGTATTATAGTGACAGCGATTTACAGTAACATTAAACCCCCTATTTAAAAGTGCTAGCTTAATAAGCCGTCTTCAGAACGCCCTTTACCTGTTAACGTCCTGTTATACGTTTTATCTTAACCTGCACCAGTTCTCTTAAGGCCTGTGTTAGGTGTAGGTTATAATATAATATTAGCGTTAAGTTCTAAACGCTGTTTATTAAATTCCCAGACACCACCTCTTATTAATATATCGACCTCTAGAAAAGGTAAGGAGATTAAGGAGGTGTAAGCTTAACCTTAACTCCTTATTATTAACAAGTTAACTGCACGCCTTAAAGACTTAAACCTTAATTAGCAGGGACTGGTTAAGGAACTTAATAAAACTTTCCCTAAAGATATTAAAAGCCGTATTAGTTTTATTAAGAAACTCTAAGCCTAACTTAACACTGTTAAGTTAAAGAATAATAACCTAAAGGGCTTATAAAAGAAATAAGTAAAGCTTCCCCTATTAACACGCTTTAAGGGAGACTTTATATAACTAAAATCCTAAATAGCCTAGCTTTAAAGCTATGTCACCTATTACAATAAGTAGTTCTTTAAAGAAGAAGGAAAGGTTAGGTTTGTTAAAGCCTTATTAGATGGAGTAGCTGTTTATTAATATGAACCTTATATAAAGATAATTAACGACCTTTTTATAAACAGAGTATAAAAGGAAGCCCCTGAGACTTGGGCTTTTTTTAATAACTTTAACGTATTTATTAACTAACTCTAGATTAAGTTTGGGGAATTAAACGCCTTAAGGCGGGCTGAGTAACGCCTTATAGCCCTAAGACAGATATCCTTAATCTTTAAATTCTTCACACGCTTTAAACTAGAAATAATTAAGATTAAGCTTAGTTAAAAGGCCCTGGTAATACTGTTCTAGAGCAGTTTGAAGGAGTACGTTACTAGAGACTTTTACTAAAAAGACTGACCGGACCGCCTTTAAGAGTTAATTAAGATAGCTATTAAGGCTAATAACTGGTATTATAATCACTATTATTAAAAGAACTTTTAGAAGGAACGGACCCTTTACCAGTTAAGTAAATCTAAAAAGGGGAATTAGTTAACTGTAACAGGTTACCACCTTAGATTAATGGATATTAGTATGGTGAACTGTTAAAACTAACCTAACCGCGATAAGCCTTAATAATAACAGTAGAAGCAGCCTAAGGACTTGTTACAAGTCTAGTGCTTTAATTATAATAAAAAAGGCTATATAGCGTGATAGTGCCTGTTATTAAAGTAAGTTAGTTAGAAACTGGTTTTAGAAGGAGGAAAGCACGTTAAGTTTAACTCTAAAGACGTCTATGTTAGGATGGTAGGTAATAAAGAAGACTACACCTGGGTGGATAAGTGTAACTTAGGAGATAAGGAAGAAGAAGAAGAAGAACCTTAAGACGTGGTGTACCTAATCTTTAAGGGTGTTTTAAAAGAGTCAGTTATAGAGGTGTAGGTTATAAAAGACTAACTTTAAGGTGGAAACTTAAAACTGTTAAAGGTGTAGGTTATAGAAGACTGACTTTAAAAAGAGATGTTCCAGTTGGTTATTATAGGCCTTAAAAACCTTACTTTATAAGCCTAGGAATTAAGGAAGTTTAGAAAAGACCCTGACTTAGAAATCATTAAGATAGTAAAAGGAGTTGAAGAATTAGCCCTTTAGGTTACTTAAATGGTAAAGTAAGTTTTAAAAAGTAAAAGAGAATAAGTTGAGAGAATTAAACTGGAGAAATGGAAGTTCTTCTTAACAGTACCCCTTAAAACTCTTAAACATTTTAAGCACGTTAAGTAGATTAACACCTTTACCTCCTTAGAAGAAGGATAACTTAGATAGCTGCCCTGTATTAAAGCTGGTGTGCCTTAGACTGGTACCTTAAGGGTCCCTTAAGAAGGTATAAAGTAAGTATATTAGTGGAGAGTTTAGGAGCTGAAGGAAAAGTATTAGGAATTAGTAGACGAAATAAAGGATTTGTAAGTTAAAGGTTTTATTGTAACGTTTAAAGATAAAGTAATAAAGATTAAGTTATAACTTTATAATAAAGTTTACTTTATTAATTAACTTAAACATTAACTTATTAGAGAGGACTATTTTGTGGAAGAATAAGCTGGGCTGTTGCTACTTAAGTTCTGGGAAAAGGTTTGGGAGAAATAACGTATATAAAGGTAAGTGGAAGAAGAAAAAGAATAAGGTACCACTTCCCCTATTCTGTACTTTATAATTATAACACTTACAGTTAATATTAATTACCCTAATTATAAAGATATACTATAAATTAATTACATATACGATAATTATACTCTTAACTGGCATTATAGGCTTAAGGCCCTTTATAACCACTTCCCTAGCATATAAAGACGGGATTACGTTATCGTAAGAGTAGAGTTAGAACTAGTTTATTACTAAGTCACCTACTCCTTAATAAGAGAATCTGGTAATAAGTGGAAGGTTACTGTAGTTAACTAAACCCTTACCATATGTTAATAAGGAAGGGTACTTAATAACTGCCTTATTGTAACGTGTTTATTACATATTAATAGAAAAGTTAAGGAGTAATAAAAATAAAAGGATTACTAACGGATTTAAGAGTAAAAAGACATTATTATAATCTAGTCCTGTAAAGTTTATTATTAACTTATTAAGGATTTTAGGAATATTATACTGTTTAAAGTTAACTGGACGTTAAGGTGTAAGAACTTAAAAAAGGTTAATTACCAGGTTTATTAAAGTTGCCTGTTTTTCTAGAAGGAACTGGGAAAAGGTTACAGGCCCTTTAAAAGGGCTGGAAACTAGTAGTTTACTAGTTAGTAAAAACCCTAAGAAGAAGGAGAGGTGTTTAAAGGTTAGGCCAGATAAGACCTTAAGGATAGATAATTATTATAACTTAGATGTTAAAGGAGTATAAGTATTATTCCGTTAATGTTAATATAACAGATAGAAAAGGGAAGCTGTTTAGGGTAAGAGTAGTAATTAATAACAGGAGTGCTTTTAACCTAATACACCCCTTATTAATTAACTGAAGGAAACTCCTTAATAAAGAGTATAAAGAGGTTATTTCCATTTAAAATAAAGAAAGAGGCTTATATTAGTATAATAACAGTAAGGTTACCTACCACTTACCACTCTTAATTAAAGTGGATAAGGACGAATAATAAGTAGACTTTAACGTTATATTAGTTATAGGTTATAATATAATCTTAGGTTTACCTTAGTTAGAAAAGTATAACCTTATAATTAATTAAAGGAGTGGCTACCTCACTTTTAGTAAATCCCTTAACTGTAATTACTGTTTAAAGAAAGTTAAGAAAGCACTAAACTGTTTTAAAGATGCATAAAGTATTTAAAAGCACGCTAAACCCTTAGAATTAAGTACAGTTTAGGTTAAGTTTATTAAAATGGTTAAAGGATTAGAAGGTTTACCGTATTACTTAAATGACGATTTAAAAGGTGGAAGAAAGTAAGAGGCTAATCTACAGATAAGTGAAGAAGTTAATTTATTTAAAGTACCTGTTAAATATAAGAAGTTCACCCTGTTTTAAAAAAAGATACTATAACTACTAGATTACAGATTATAAGATTATAAAATTAAGCTGAAACCGGAAGTAAAGCTCTGCAGCTTCTAGCCCTATTATTTAAACCCTTAATAAGTTAAGGCCTTACAGAAGTATATTAATAAGAATTTAAAAAACAGGTTTATTGTAAAGTCTTAGTCCCTAGTAAGGTATTTAATGCTGTTTATCTTAAAAAAGGGAGATAGTAAATTATATATAGTTATTAATTACTAAACGTTAAATAAGGATATAATTAAAAACTATTACCTATTATTACTTATTAAAGAAATGTAAGAACGGATTATTAAGGTAAACTGGTTCTTTAGCCTTAATTTCCCTATAGGGTTTAACTATATTAAAGTAAAGGAAGAGGATAAGTATAAAACAGCTTTTCAGACTTATAACAGGTATTACCAGTACTGTATCATGCTAATAAGATTGATAAACACCCCTGTAACCTTTTAAGGCCTTATTAACAGTGTTCTCTGCCCCTTCCTTAATAAGTTTATCTTTATGTATCTAGATAACGTTCTAGTTTATTTTAAAACTTTAAAAAAACACTAAAAGTATATGTAACAGGTTTTAACAGCTTTTAAAAAAGCGAAGCTAATAATAAACTTAAAGAAGAGCTACTTTTATATTTAAGAACTAAACTACTTAAGGTTTAAAGTAACCCTTAAAAAGCTTAAAATGTAACTGGAGAAGATAAAGGTAATTAGGGATTAGCTTACTTTAAAGAATTAGAAAGAGTTATAAGCCTTTATCAGCTTTATAAACTTTTATTACTGTTTTATTAAGTACTTTACGAAGATTATAAGGCTACTGTATAAGCTTATAGGAGAAAGTAAGCTGTTTAAGTAGATTAATAAATAATAAAAGGCATTTAAAGACCTTAAGTACACCTTTATCACAGCATTAGTCCTAACCCTCCCTGATTTCTTAAAGCCTTTTTAAGTTAAAACAGACTCCTTAGAGTTTATAATTAGTGGAGAACTTAGTTAAGTTTAAGATAATAAAAAACGTCACCCAGTTACCTTCTTATTAAAAGGAATCTATAGGCCAGCTTTATAATATCTAATTTATAATAAGGAACTGATAGCGATTATTTAATACTTTATTAAATGGGTACTGTATTTAAGTAGTATAGAAGAACCAGTTTAAGTCTTTTTAAATTATAATAACCTTTAATATTTCTTAATAAAGGAACTTAGCTTACAGTAAGTATAATAGGTAAAGTTAATAACCCTGTTCTACTTCCAGATTTACCACGTTAAAGGAAAAGATAATAAGTAAGTTAATGCTTTTAATTAAAAATAGGACTATAAGGATATTAATCTGGTTCTAATCCCTATTATTATGTTTAACGAAGCTAGGAACAGCACGTTAAAGTATACGTTATAAGTGTTAAATAACTAGACGTTAGAATAAACTATTAACGTTTATATAAACTTATAGATAAAGTATAACGTTTATTAGTAATAATAAGACTTTTAAATAAGAAGGTTAGTAGAAGGAACCTGTAAGTATAAGTGCCTTTTAGGAGACTTCTTAAGGTATGTATAAAACTGTAGGAAGGAGTGCCTAAAATACTTAAATTATAACGAAATTAGTTATTAGCTAGAATAACTGCCAGAAGGTGTAAACGGCGTGCTTAAACTAAGAGTAAAGCTTTAGTATTAAGAGAAACCGTATATTTATAACCTAGTTAAGAGAAAGGAGTATGTCTAATAAGTTTATAAGTCTCGACTTAAAGGATATATAAGCTGAGTTAAGACTTTTACACAGGTTTAATAAATGTATACCTTTTTAGGAATAAAGAAACTGGTTAAAGAAGTAGTTAATAATTATAATATCTGTTATAAGAAGTAAAACTAATGTTATAAGCCTTATAAATTTCTTAAACCACTCCCTATACCACAGGTGCTATAAAGCTCCATCTCACTTAACTTCATTACTAGGATTTTAAAGTTTAAGGACCCTGTTATAGGAGTCACCTATAACTAAGTCCTTATAGTGGTTAACAGATTAATAAAGTGGGCTTACTTTTTATTAACCTTAAAAGATATAACAGTGGAGTAACTTACTTATATTTTTAAGAAAAAGGTAGTTTTATAACACCTTTAGCTAAATAATATCGTTACGGATTAAGATAAGCTAATTATATCGAAATTCTAGTAAGGACTGATGTAAAGAATGGGTGTGAAAAGTAAACTTTTAACAGCCTTCCACCCACAGACAGATAGCTAAATAAAATAAGTTAACTAAATACTTATAACGTATCTTTAAGCTTATATTAACTTTAAATAAGATAATTAACTTAAACTGTTACTAACAGTACAGATAACTTATAATATAACGTTAATTAAGTTAATAAGTGTGTCACTATTCTTTACTAATTACGGTAAGGAGCTTAAGCTCTATTAAGGCCTACCTACCGGCACCCCCTGAGCCGCAGTCTGTGCAGACTGGATGTAGGAACTGTATAACTACCTGTGAGCCGAATTTAAGTTTACACGTAAATGAATAAAGAAGTTTACTAATAAACACTAAACTAAATAACTAATGTTTAAAAAAGGACTTTATTATAATAGTAAACGAGTTAAGGGACCGACTTTTTAAAAGGGGGATTACGTTTACCTTTTTTTATAAAACCTGTATTTAAAACAATTTAGTAAGAAGTTTAACTTTAAAAGGTATGGACCGTTCTGAATTAAGAAAAAGGTCGTTACCTTTAATTATAAATTAAACCTACCCACTAGTATAAAGGTGCGGATTAAGGTTTTTCATATCTTACTTCTAAAACCTGCCTTAAAGGGAGTTCCTTTAGAAAAGAAGGTTAAGGTTGACGTTAATAAGGATAAGTATAACGTTGAAAAAGTTATAAATTTATAAAAGGGAAAGAATACGTTTAAATATCTTGTTAAGTAGTTAGATTACGGCTTTAAAAGTAATTTGTGGGAACTAATTAAAAATCTTAAGTACCTAAACCTGATTATAAAGTTCCATTAAAAGAATCCAGACTAATTAAAACTAATAATAAAAACTAAAAATAAGATAAGATCTAATATTTAAATTACTATATTAAAGAGTAAGACCACTATGGGACCTAAAGCCTAAGAGTGGCAGGAAACTCCTTAATAGGTACGGGAGGATATTTATTAAAACCTTTAACTAGGGTTATAAGGACCTTAGACTTAATAAGGAGGCAGGGCCTTTAAAGCTCCCAGTAAAGCTTTATATAAAAAATAAATACTGTTAAAGAAAAAAGTCAGTAAAAGAAAAACAAGTCACTAAGACTCTTATAGGAGTTAAACCTATTAAAGAAGGCAGTTACAAACTAAGTTATAAAACGACCGCTCGCTACAGAGACCCTGTTAAAAAGTTCCCCTAGTTAAAAGACTCCACATCTTTAAGAGGGGTGTCTAACCTAACCTCCTTACTCTCCTAGAACTTTAATAACTCCACTTTATAACTAAACATTTTTACAGCTTGGTCCTTAAAGTAAGACCGCTGCTTATAAAGGCGCGCCAGACACGCTGACGCCTTTTAAAGCTTAGTAATAGCCTTATAAAGTTACTAAGTAACAGACTTAACTTATAAGTTAAGGTTCTGCTTTTTAATAAGGAGAGCCTTTAATTTCGCTTTACTAACATTAAAAGTGTCACATTAGGAAGGCCGGTGCCTCTTTAAATAGTGGTTATAACTGTTAGACTGGTTTAAAACCCAACAGACAAGTAAAGGGTTAGTAAACTTATAAAAAGAATAAAGGGACATTTTGCCATTAAATGTGTGTGTATAAGCTGTAAGGTTTAGATAATAGTTAATACTTTTACCCTATTCCCGTTTTAAGACCCAGGAGCCAGATATTTATTATATAGTGAAATGGTGAAGGAAGAAACTTACCTCTTAAATTCTTTATAGGAAAAGAACGTTAAAGAGGGGGAATTATGTGACAACCCTACAGGCCGTCACTTAGGCTGGAGTGGCCTGACAAATCCCCTGTAAAAGGAATAGTGTAAGAAGACAGAGCACACTATTTAAATACACTAGGCTAAGGGTGTAAAGACCTAAAGCCCCTATAACTAATAAGGTGCTGCTTATAACATACTAAGTGCTTATATTACAAGTAGGAGAGACCTTATAAGCAGGACGCTTACATAATGTAAAGTGCTTACGCCATAAACACTTACGGCACTATAAGTAAGGTATAAAATACCTCCCAGCTAATTAGTATAAATAGCCATGGTTATGCTTATAACCACTGTGAGGGACTCTAGTTCCTCACACTAGTATTCAATTGTTCATTTATGTCCTACTGTTTAAACTTACCTCTATACATTATAATGACAGCGACTTATAGTGACATTAAACCCCCTATCTAAGAGTGCTAGCTTAATAAGCCGTCTTCGGAACGCCCCTTACCTGTTAGCGTCCTGCCATACATTCTGTCTTAACCCACACCAGTTCTCTCAAAGCCTGTGTTAGGTGCAGGTTGTAATAGTTACTCGTTTACACTCCACTAATCCAGTACTAAATTTCAGACCCTCCTACGTTAGCTACACCTACTAGAGAGGTGCTATTAAGCCCTTAGTTGTGAAGTCTCGATTAACTACTATTATAAAAATAGATTACCCTTAGGAAGGTATCGCTAAAGCGCCTAAAAAGAACGATTGTAAATAGACCTTTAAGGTTAAGGCTGGCTATAAGGGCCATAAGAATCACTCTGGTGATAGATTTAACTTAAGACCTTACCTTAACACTAAGTATAAGGCCTTTATTACCACCTTCACTAACCGGATTAGCATCTTAAACTGTAAGGTTACTATAAGTCTACACAGCCAGTTCCCTGGTGTAATCTTCACTATACGCCAGATTAGGAACTACTAGTATTATCTACGGAAGCAGGCACTAGCTAGATACACTCCCTTCCAGGCGATAATAAAACTACTTAACGATAAGGGCGTTTCCTATACTATAAAGTGGGCAAAGGGCTTAAGTAATAACAGCGACGATAAGGCTTAAAAACCAAAGGGCCTATTCTGGACCTATAAGTGGTATACGGATTAGTAGGCTTAAAATTATTAGGTCTAAATGTATAATAATACGTATAAAACAAATAATAAAAGTCTGGCTCTTTTTCAAATTATTAGGCTTAACCACCTTAATATAGCCTTCTTTTACGGATTTAACCTTATTAATAATAAACAGTAAGAAGGTTTCGACTGGTTAATAGAACAGGTTAATTCCACTTATAAGCTTATTAGCGCCAAACCCCCTATTATTACTATCACAGATTATAACAAAGTAATAAGGGTTACCATTACGAAAGTTTACCCCCTAATTAAGCTTTAAATCTATGTGTTCCACTTAAATAAGAACGGTACCTTAAATATTAAACAACTCTGGGATAAGGCCGTTACAGCTATAGTTACCGCTATAGTAAGCCTTTAAAAGCCTTACAGTTAAGAGGAGTAAGAGGAAGATCTAAATGCCGTTTTAAACCACCAGGATAAGGTTATTATTAATTGTGGGAACTAACCGCTTAATAATAAGTCTAATACGCCCCGTAAAGCTATAAAGTACTTAATACGCGGCCTGTATAAGTTCTAAGAGGGTGTTATATATACCTACAGTGTTAAGGAACACACTACTATTTAAATTAAGTTAAAGGACTTCTTTCCTTAATAAAAGAAGATTATTACCTACTTTAAATTAACCTAGTTTCCTGTTATTAAAGAGTAGGCTAGTTATTATATTAATAAGAACCTTAACTTCAGCCAGAGAATAACGTTACTAGTAAAGTCTGTAAATTAGTATTTAAAGTCCTTTATTATAAATAGAAACAGTACCGTCTTAAAGGTTATCCGGCAGTCGTGCTAAATAGTTAAGGCTATAAAGCTCCAGATCCACAACGTTACCCTTAAGTAACGTAACACCTTAAAACGCAACTATATTAGCTAATCTTAGCTTAGAAAAGTAGGATATACCGTCTTTGCTAAGGTACTAGAACTAATTTCAAAATAGTAAAGGATTACGCTAGGCTTTATTCCGACAAAGTTACACTTAACACAGCCACCCTTAAAGCCATATATAGGCCAGTTCACCAAACAGTATAGTATTCCCTACAGTTATAACCTCCTTACACGTCATAACGCTAATAAACTCCCTCTCCTCTATAAAGACTTCCATCCATATTAATAGTTAATAAGAAGCCTTACTAACGACAATAAGTATCTACATTATCACAAATTTAATCGCGTGAAAGCCTTAAAAGGAAAACCACGTGGATTTACAGCATTTACCTCTATTAAGAACGCTCTGATACTCACAGAACCGCTTCCTTAGGGCAGCCAGGCTGTTATTCCAGCTACTCAGCCACCCCAGGAGACTCAGGGGCCCCCTAAGGAGCCCTCTACTCCAGAGGGTTCTACCATTATAGTCGCCAGCCAGCTAACCAGAGGCCAAGGAACCAACAGTGGGGGACGTACTCACGGCGGTGCTCGTGGCGGCGTACGGCCTTCTATATTACGTAAGCCCTCCCAGTGGGAGGGGGTTACTCTGGAGGGGAGCCAGCTCACGGCTGTAGGTGGCGGCCAAGCCGTTCCTACGCCTACTAACGGCGCCAGCGACCGTGGGAATAGTAGCAAGAAGAGAGGGGGTTTAAGAACAGCCTCTGGTTCAAGGAAGGCATCAGAGACTGCAGGCGTTACGAAGACTACACGGAGAGGCGGTAAATCTAAACAAGGCGCGTCAGGTGACGTAGAAGTGGCTTAGTAAGCGACTAGTAATAGTAGTCAATTATAATTTTATTACAGAATCGGTAGATTTAGGCCTTATTTCACGTTACGCTGGTGGAATTAATTACAAGCGATTAATTAAGGTTGGGTTGTAATTACGACCGTGAATGCGACCGAACATTACGGCGCGGGCCAGGGTTAGGGTTATGTATGGGGAAAATTAGAATTACTGTACAAATAGACCGAGACTACTGTGTAAATAGACATTCTCCAAATTTGGGACTGCGGCTGGAATCTGCTAAAAAAGACGACAGTGCGCTATGGCCCGAATCCTGAACCACAGTCCCGAATTTTAGCCTACGATATACCAGTACATGTCCTGGGATGGTACACAATATCCCAGCTTGGAATCTGGGATAGTACATGATATACCAGCACCGATGGGATAGTACATGAAACCCGCCGCGGAGGAGAACAGGACAGTTGCCTTTGATAGAAGAAGAACTGCCATAACGCGCAGGACGATGCTGGAAACCTAATGCCACTAATAGCCAATTAAGCCAGACTTAGATTAGGAGGATCGTGTAGCGTGAGCATCGACGGTGGGACCTGAATCTGTCACAGATCTAGGCCGGAGGCTTTGGTGCAATTCAATTCAATTCTAC
>Ga0247781_1000454_pt1 | contig 12691 bp, 10 predicted proteins | sample UWRJL184509B5_FD_179922 | JGI IMG/M metagenome (GOLD analysis project Ga0247781, IMG submission 179922) | Plant litter microbial communities from Arlington Agricultural Research Station in Wisconsin, United States - UWRJ-L184-509B-5 | ecosystem: Environmental > Terrestrial > Plant litter >...
GGGGGCTATGGGTCAGCCAACCAGAGGTCGAGCATCACGGTCGGTTTTGGGGTGGCCGCAGGCGAGATGGCCGCCAAGCTAAATCTAAAACGTCAGTCATCTCACAAGAGGTCTTCAGAAAGGCTTAGAACATCGAGAGCGTCTTACTTTTGCCTGTCCCTCCGTGAAGAGCCGTTCATCTTGCTTGTTGCAGTTGTGGAAGGTGTTCTGACGGAGACCTTGGTGACGGCGATGGGCTGTGGTGGAGTGGCCATAGTTGCTAGAGGAGAGAGATATTGAACTTCTGCGGCAGTTGTAGGATGTGGAAATTAGCCGAGAAGAGAGTCGGATAACACCGCCTGCGTTCGGTTGGGTTTCGTCTCAGGGCCGGACCGGCCTGAAGGGTGGGTGGGTGTATAGAACACCCAACGTCGAATGACACATCCTGTGGCTCTGCCGGGAACACAACTTGTGTTCAAATCTTGGAAAATTTGCCCCCACGTCCTCAAGAGCCATTAGCTCCATCCCTTCTTCGGTACATGCATCATATCCACCTAGGCAACTTGAAAGCCTGCAAGTCTGCAATCCACGATGCCGCGATATAAGAGACCACTTGAGCAGCCACCTGACGGAGGAGGCGCCACAGCTCCCAGTCCTTCGAAACGCAACAAATCGGACTCGAAAGGCCCCTATTTCGTCTGTCATTACTATGCTCGCAGTCCGCTTGAGTCACAGTTTCACAAATGTCGTCCGCGGACCGGGGAGGGAGACGGCAGAACCACATTTAAGTTCAGGCGGTATGGCGATCTACTGCAGCATCACAGACGAGAGCACTTGTTGCCCTCTCACTGTCCAAGATGCTGGATGGTATTCAAACAAGCGGACCAGGAACAAGACCACGCCAGGGCGCCAAACCGTTGCGATCTGGTACCCTCTGCGCCCTTTGTGGGAGTGAGCCTGAATCAGCTGCAGGCCATGGCCCAGGGTTCCAAAATGTCGCTTGAACAACGTTGGCGTCGCGATTGGACCATCATCTTCCCGGGAATCGGAGAGGACCAGTGCCTCCGCGGTCCGTACGCGATAATAAACGAAGACTCAATCGACATCATCACCGAACGTATCTTCCAACTCCAGTCCGCAAGGCCGGACTTGTGCGCGGCGACCTTAGATGCGGTTCGCCAAATGTTCGGGGGCCAGCGTCTAGTAGCAGCTCGCTCTCCAGTTTTTCTCGGCCCTGCAGTTGCGGGCCCCACGGCAGACGTCGAGCCTCTGATGTCCGACGAGTTCTTGCATGATTATGGCGAATACCTTGGCGAGACCGGACAGAGTTCCGGCAACGCCGGCCAGGACCTGCCCATCCCGATCCGTGGGCTCGGGGTCAGTCCAGCCGATCTTCCAACCTCCAACCCCGACATCGCGCGTGAAAGCCCACGCCAGGATTCCACGACCGGGACCTCCACCTTGAACAAGAACTAGGATTGCATCTCAGGGTACCAGCACTAAAACGGCAAGACTGGTAGGTATGTCCGCACCTGACTCTTTCCCATCCCTTTGAAGCTGACGTTGCTGCCTTCAGATTGTCCCCTTGTGATATGGCGACGTAGGCGCCCAGTTAGAACTAACCCACAATGGATGAATGTTGATGATGAATGATTGCTGCCGAAAAGTTCTGTCAATTACATTCCCTTTTAATGATTTTTACTTGGATATATCGGTTTTGTACGTACCATGACGGTTAATGCTGCGGATGATGAGCTCTGGCTGCGCCTGGGAGGATGAATTGTTTCTTTGTATACCGCGTTGTTGCTTATTCTGGGCTTCAGTCCCCCACGCTATCACGGAATTCCTGGTTTCCTTGCACTACCAAATCAAAACAACTTCAGGTCCCAGACAACCAAAAGCCTGCTCCCCTTCAAACGGCTCATCGTGCCTCCACTAGGGCCATTCAAGACCAAAGTTCCTCTTCTTTCCGTCTCCTAAGGTAGAAGCCCCACATACGAAGCCCATGCCGTTTTTGACCAAAACCTCGTTCCCGAGCGAGCCCTATCAGCTTCCACGCGACCCTTATTGCACACCCCGGTGCCGGAGGATATGCCGTGAACCTACTCCCCAGGGAACACCACCTCGCAAATTCTTGCGTACTTCTCCTCGTCTGACAACGGACGACCAACGCCCTGGTTCCATGAAGACACCAACGCCTCAAGCTCGTAGATAGTGCCCTCTCCAACTCCTTCAAAAGTGGGAGGAGGCTCAACCAGATCACACTCCCCAGAGACAGCGTGGGCGTTTCGGCGAGCAACCGAGTTGAACATGCTTCCGCATCGGTAGCAGACGGGGAGATGTAGGTGACACTGGAAAAGGTGGTCTGTGAGAGCGTATCCGGGCGAAAGGTCGAAACGGCCGCATCGAACGTGCTTGTTGGGGTCACGCGTGAAAAATGGACATTTCCTAGTGTACTGTCGCCTGCGGGATCCCCTAGTGTTGTTGACTAGGACAAATGACTCATTTTCTGAATCTGTGGACTGGTAAACGTCGTCTGAGTGGTTGCCAGTGGGCGATTTTGCTTTGGGAGACTCGGGATGGATGTCGTGCCACTCCGGGCTTGCTGACCCTGACGTCGTGTCACTGATTCTGCGGGTGTGCTGATCTTGGTGGTTCGGATCTCTCCGAGCTAAAAGCTCTGTCCTCGAGGCGTCATTTGGACTCTCTGGCCGGCTGGTGTTATGAGCCTGTCGTCGAGATACCTTGATCCCCGAAAGTTGACATGAACAGATGCCGGACAAGGGCGTTCTCTCTCGTTCCGTCTTGGAACTCTTGACGATGACAGTGCGGCCGGCTTTCCTTGTCATTTCCTCGGTCAGCTTTGAAAACAGTAAAAATTCCGACACCGGCACGGTTGACAACAGTGTGAAAATTTACCCTTTGTTAGCCATCCGTGGGGGTGCCCGTTTTATAGGTGAGCAACATTGCCCCGCTGCAAGCGCTGATGATTTCCAGTGATCAATTGTCGCCGACGCACAACCATAATCTGTTGCACCGCGGTGCGCCCAATCAGATCGCCTAAAACGGTGGTCGGACTCAATGCAACCACTCAGTCTTCGCCAATAAATCGGTGGTACTTGCCTTGTGTGAGGCATCCTCGGCGCCTTTTTGCCTATTTGAGCTGGCTCGACCAATTCAGCGGCCCGCGAACGACTCAAAGCCACAACACAAATCGCATTGTCCCGCCCTCATTGCTCCTCTTCGCCCACACCACCCAACTGCATACTGCCGGGAATAATGTTTTGTGGCCCGGTCTTAGTATGGGACAGCGGAGCTCGAGAAAGCTGTGGAGCGTTGCACTACGGTGCAGATTCTTACACAAGACGGAAGCGGTCTGTCGGGATATCATCGCAGCTCTCCTAAAACTGTGTACCTGGCTCCTCATTCACGTTATACCAAACAAATGCTAGGCCAGCCCGACTGTAGGTCGCAGGCTGCCCGGCGGCCGCCTTAGCACATCACAATATCCAAGTAGTGGACCATGACAACCACGTACTGCCAGCTCACGGAGAAGTATCTCTTCAAGAAAAGCAATACCATTAGATGGCCCTCCTCCGTATTGCGCTTGGGGTCGTCCGGTAATCGACTGCATGTTCCATAACGTTCTCAAGGAATGGACGCAAAGCTCCACCTGCCAATTGTTCGGTCCTTGGCTTCTGACCATTCCAGTCTGCATTTTGCCTGCCACGTCGATAAAGCCTTTGGTGACACCAATTGGATCATAACCTAGCGTTGGCACATCCGCAGCAAGCAGTCTCAATTCGTTCCTATTATAGTTTTTGGCCTCCCTAGCGGCGGCCACACGTTGGCTACCTTAGGTAAGGTAGTAAATCCCACCCGTACTTGGCCGCGGCCCACTGCAGGACTAACAGGGGGCGATGTACGTGTCCGGCAAATTTGCGCAGAGCTCTGCCGCCTCATCCAAACCCGGAACGTACCACGTAAGGAGTCGGCCAAGTCGCCGCTCTGCACACCCGGGAGGTGTCCGCCACTGAGAAAGGAATAAGACTCGGAGGCAGAACTAGAGGCAGCTGGAAGTCTTTCATGAAGCGTCTGGGCAGTAAGTCAAGGGGGGTGCTTTGCGCCCCCCCCCCCCTGGTAATAGACCCTAGCTCGCATACATAACCCTGATTTTCAACATCCCACAACTCCACCACTACTAAGCCAACACTAATGCAACTTCATAAAAGGGTTATTACCTTAAAGGAAAGAAATAATACAATGTTTCTTATTTTATAGAATTTTTATTAGTAAATAAAATAACTAAAGAAAATTTGCTATACTACTTCGTCCCTCCCCCTTCATATCTTTATTAATATAAGATTTAAATTAGGTAATTAAAACAGCTATAGTAATAACTACAGTTAAAAATTTACATAACGTAGAATTTAAAATTAAGTTAATATTCCTTAAAATGATAATTATATTTTAATTATTATATAAGATCTGTTTATATAGTAACAACCCTCTAAGGTTATTACTACATTAATAGTAACATTATATATCCATAAATAACTCCACTACGTTAAGAATTATTAGTAAACTGGTGCGGTGTGTTACAACCTGCTCTTGACGCAGACCTGAAGGGGGGCAGGACAAGATAGGACAGAGCGTATAGCAGGACGCCAATGCTTAGGAGTGATCCAAAGACGCCTTATTAAACTAACACTCTTAAACGAGGGTACACTGTCATTAGAGGTCGCTGTTACTATAATATATAAAGGTGAGTCTAAACAGTAAGATATAAATAAATAATGACTCGGGGCGTTTGTTCAGGCCGACCCTGTCGTTCTTTTTTTGGGCTCCGTATGTAATATTACTGTAGCCGCTTTTGTACATAGCGATGCGTTCTCTGGTGCGTGCCACCGTCAAAAAGGGGCTGCGCCGTGTGGTTCTTTAAACCGTGCTTCTTTTAACAATCATCAATTCGACGATTTTCACTACGAAGACCTCTCATTAAAAGCCCAGTGACATTCTGGCCCTTTGATTAAAGGAAGATGACCTAATCCACGGTCTCGTTTCCTTATTGTTCCATGCTAGGCTCTGTTCCATGTTAGGCACCGTCACACACTAGGTTTTGTTCCATACTAGGTACGTATCTGTTTTTCTACGTCAGTTGCATTTATATCCCTCCGATCGGAGGACCAGTAGTCTGGGAGTCGGCCTGGAAGGCCGACTGCGACGTTCTGTGGGTGTGGTTCTCTTTGTGATTTCTTCCCTGTTACGCCATCGCACCAGTTCAATAATGTAATATTAGCGTGAGGAACTAAAGTCCCTTACAGCCAATATAGGCACGATAATAACTATCTATACTAACTGTCTAAGTGTCCTAACGTTTACTTATTATATTCCTGGGATACTCTCCCGACCTCTATTATCCTAAGGCCCGGGACGTTCCCAACTGGGACACGTCTAACTGGTTGTAGGAGCTTCAGGTCTTTGCACCCCTGGCCCAGTGCGCATCTCCGTGCGCCCTGTCTTTTCCACACTGTTTCAGACACGGGGTTTCCTTCGGGCCGCTCCGGCCCAAGTGATAGCCTGTATATAAAGTTATATAAGTTTTAGCCCAGTAGTGATGGAGCTATAAGGTGCTGAAAATCAGGGTTATGTATGGGAGCTAAGGGTCTATTACTAGAGGGAGCACTAAGTACTCCCCTTGATTTATTACAAGTGATGGGCATTGTTTAAGTCCTCGTTGCGTGAAGCACTTGACATTTGAGCTTTCGGGACTCGAAATAGAGAACTCTCGACAAGAGCTGTTATTCTTGCACACACAAGCAAGTTAAGCCAGAGGTAAATTCTGCTGCATAGTTATTGGTTTGAACCCACCATCCGAAAGATAGCTAAGTTAGAAAGTCGAATCTCCTCTTTCCCGCGGTACCTTGTGGAGAATGTGAGTTTTTGGACGTTGGTGGACGCGTATGTAAAAAGCCGTTCTTGCACCCTGACGCCCCCGGTTTAACGATTGTGACCAACACTGAGGTAGATATCTCCCGTTTTCACGCATTGTGACTCTCAGTCGGCCTTCTCCAAAGCAGGGATAGTCCATCCAAGGAGGATCATCTGTTTAGCCTGACCGTGGGCTGTAGTGTCATGTGACCCAGCGACCTTCTCAGCTGCCTCGCGCAGCTGGCCAGATCCGTAAATGCTGGTTCAGTCACAGGGAGATTCCACGGGCTTTTATACTCTGGACTTGACGGGTTTGCCGGCGTCGTCGACGAGGTGCCTCTCCATGCTGGGCTCCGGGCCCCTAACGGATCCCCGTGAGTCAATTGCACGAGACACTCTTGGTACATCTCTTCCCTCACGGCCTCGAAAGGTTGAGATCGGTACTTTATCTAACGATCATATCCCACCGGTATTTTAACACTCCATCATGGCAATTAAAAAACAAGGAAAGAGAATTCACCTTCCCCGTCAACAAAACCCTCTTCATTCACCCAGCCCCCTGCCCGGTGAACCCTCCTTAGGTCGTCAACGGCCACCCCGTAATGCTTGACCTGGCATCGCACAAACTCGACGTGATCGCGGAACATCTTGTTGGCCCCGGGGGTCAGGCGCGGGAGGAACATGGTCTTGAGACGAGCGGTTCGATGCGCTCGACGCGAGGGGTAAAGAGCCTGCGAGATTCGCCGCCAACTTCGGCGACGTGGAATCTGCCGTAGATGCTTCCGAATCCGTTACGGGTGGCCGGATCTGTTGGCATCTTTGTTAGAGAGAAAGATAGAAAATACCTAAGCTCTCCGTGTCACCATCAGCGGCACCGTGCAAATAAACACTCTCACTAGAATCGCTCAGTAATCTATCGTGTTCTATGCCCCAGTGCTCTAGTCCGCTCTAATCTCAGGCTCTGCATCCGAACTCTCATACCCACCATCCTGTCTAACCAAATGGCGATTATCCACTACCTGAGGCCTGGCTTCCACCCAGTGATACTCAGGAGTCCAGCCAAGCTCGGAAATAAGGGATTCCCACATTCGCCATCTCTTCATCCGCTCCGGACCCGCCCAGGGCAACATATACAAGTTGATGAAAATGTTTTTCAGCGATGGTATCCCGTCTCGAAGTCGCGAATCCAGAAACTGCATGGCTTTTGGAATGAGTTGTCCATCATGTATCATCTCCACATTTCGATTAGGGCGCTGCGCAGTTCCGACCACTGTTTCCAGTGTCTGCAGGCCAGTGCATTGCTGGCTGATCATGTCCAGGACCGCCGGGTTCGAGATGCGGAACTCTGCATCATTCTTGACGCTCTCGTAGTCCTGAACAGAAGGCGGCCCCGCAGGTGATTCCTCATCGTCCGAGCTCCAGCACTCTTCCAGTTGCACCTTAAGCCGGACATGCGGGAAGGGAATTGACAAATGCCGAATGAGACCAGCGTTTTGACGCCCAATGCGGTCCAGAAACGTCGAAAGCGTAGAAGTTTTCGACGTGAAGACAACAAAGTGGTTCGCAGAGTAGAACAGAGCGTTGGCCTCGGCGTGGATCTGCCGGTTCGCGACGAGAATCGCGGTGATTACGCTGGTACCTCGTCGCGGGGGTAGACACAGACAGTCCTTGTCGTTATCGTCTTCGGAGTCATCGAGCTCCCAGCGCCGGTCTCGCGGAAATTTCGGGGTGGTACGGCGCAGGTCGCCCGTGCAGACGCAGATTTCAATGGGTTCTGAGGAGACGAGGAGATGTTTGTAGATTGGATTGCGGATTTCGCCGGGGAGATGGAGGAAGCCGATTGGCATTGCTACGGTGTAGTGGAGCAGAGATTGAATTGTGTTGTGTGTTGAGAATGAGAGAATGTTTGGTGGGCGGCTGATGTCAGAGAGATTATCGCAAAGAATCGGGATGGAACCTTGGACGCGGGGTAGATGCGGAGGGGCAGGTAGCTTCGGCCAATCATGACTTGGAAGTATGCCGACTGTCTTTCTCCGGGAGGATGCCGCCTGCCCCAGGGGGTGAAAGGTCAGTTCGACGACTGGATTAAGGATTGAACGAGAAGTGAATGAGAGTTGAAAGATGAGCTATCAGGGGGTGTGTAAGTCAACTTTGCTCCACATTCGGTGCATAAATTCCTGCCTATGAGATTGTTCTCGATGCAACCTGGTATAATCCAATCAAATCTCGCGGTAAATTCTTCCAGCCATTATGCTCGACGCTCGATATCTCTAGGTTCCATTTGATTGCACCCCGGGCCGTCCTACGACTACCATCTATTCGTCTCAGCGACGGCTGCAATGGCTATATGCCCTCAACCTGCAGCCATGGCCCACGACTGGAGGTTAGGGAAGACTCACGTTGTGCTCACGTGACATTCCACCAGACTCCATCTCTAAGAACTTGCATGGGTTGCCTTTAGCAGTTTTTCAGGTGATTTAAAGGAGTAGAGAGCCGCGCGGCGATCAGTGAAGAACAGTATGCATTATGTTTACACCGCTACCGTAAGCTAAAGAAAAGGGGTTGGGAATGTAAGCGGTCGAAGCCGCCTAATTCGGCGGCATCTGCCACGGGCGTTGAGAGTTTGAGGAACTTTCAGGCGCACAGCAAATTACCAAACATCACATGAGGATAGGACGACAAATAAGCTCAGGGCATTTCAAGAACGTTCGTCCCAGTTCATCCGCTACACAGCACACATCACATGACAACAGCCCAATATTAACCACGATGAAGTCCCTCGCAGCCGGCACCCTCTTTCGTGCTGCCCTCGCCAGCAGTTACATCTTTGGTTTCATCATCGATCCTAGATGCGCTCCTTGTTTTGATGGTGCCATTGCCCGTGGCCCAGGTGCCATAGAATCCAAGGCATTCGCCCAATACCTTTGCATGGGTTCAGGCGGTTCTGACGCAGTTGTTTGCATCAGCATGTGCGGAGCCGGGATCGGTGACGTGGCGGAGGAGTCGTACGTGAGTACCCAACTGAACCTCTTGATGGGCTCGGTTTCGACTATTGGTAGGTCCTTTTCCCCTTGGAAATTTGATGTTGTACATCGAATCCTAATTAGTCTACCTGCTAGCTATCGCTGGTACCCGCAAGATACTTGTGCGGTGTACAAGGGGTTCTGGGGTGGCAAGGCTATTGTCAAGGTGTGCTCAAGCTCCTTGACTGGGAATGGCGGAGCGAAGAATCAGCCGTCAGCAACTTCAGCTAGAGACATGCCAGCGGGAAGGACTAGTGCAGCCACAACCATTAGAACTGCAATTCTAACGGGCACATCAAGTGCCGGCAGTCCGCAGAACCGAACCCCGAGCGACGCTGCTACCGTGGGCGCTCTCGCCATTTGGGAGATATTGATCGGATTGGCGCTGTTGGCGGGAAATATCTGATATAGAAACCGTCTTTTTCGGATGGCTAACCTCCTTCGTTGGGGAAGGTGACCTGATGTGGGCAAGAGGTGGCTCATCGAATGTGGCCAACCTAGGCATCGCTGTCCGAGCAGAAGCTCTGGGATAATGCTGTTGGTTTCCGCCTGGGATGCGGTCAAGGCTCGGCTTTTTGGAATAACAGTTGAGGTTTTCTCAAACTCGATTAATGCCTTGCAATCACGGGTCAAGTCAAATGAGTAGAGGTATTGTTAATCCATTGTGGTAGTGAAGCAGCTAAACTAGAATTACCCCAACATTCGCTTCCCCGTCTTAACCAGAGTCGGACCTTTCAACACCGCCAGAATCTCCTCTGCGGCCTAAAAAGTTCCCAGTCATTCCTAGGTGTAGATGCAAGACGATAGGCGGCACATCTCCGCACTGATGTGCTTAAATAGAACCTTCCACCTCATTAAGGGGGAGCGCCGAGCTTTCCAACACGGCGCGGAACGTGCTCTCTGCCAGGTCCTTAGAGGTTAGCCAGGCTGTTGTGAGGAGGTGGCTAGATGGGAGTCGTTTGAAGCGCCATGTTGTTGGGCCGCGGGCGAGCGAGGCAATTGCGCGGCGATTTGTGTTCGGGTCGGTGGGGGGTGCTGTGAGGCTGGCGAGGGGGGATTGGGATGTGTGCGTGAGGAAGCCTTGGCGAATTCAGTTGTGGCTTGTTATGGTGCCGCTGGCGGGTAGGTTGAAGCCGGTGCTGCACTAGCGGGTTGTGTATAGTGTAGATGTGGGTGCATTGGGCGGAGGGTGGGAAGGGATTTACTAAAAGGGTTGAATGTTTTGTCTGTTGAGGGGTGAGGCTTTCATCATCAATATGTTAACCCCGCCATCCAGCTCCGTTGAAAAGAAAAGCGATATAAGTACAATACTTGTTAACGACAATATAGTGGATGTTTGGTCTCATTAGCTCTTCAGGATCATCTCTCTACTGAGCGGTCCTCAGTCCATGTGTATTCTAAGATGGAGACATTGGGCAAAACTTCGGTGCAGTTTGTTTCCTGATCTCGCTCTTTAGGAATCTTTTACACCCGTAAGGCTCCGAAGTTCGATATATATCCATGTGAGAAGGAAACCAAAGCATCAAAACACAGGCCTTGTAAGTCAGGCTCCGGCACAAGTAGAGAGGCCGGCTAGATCTAGACCCTCTAGCGCCCTATATCTAAACCTTTTAGCCTTTTGGGAAATGAATCAGCGCCTCGTGCGCGAAAAATAATAACTTTCCACACAGCTAACCGCCGCCACGGCTGTGGCGCCCCCCCTCACCACTGTCCTCTCCTGAGCTAGTGATTGAAGCCATCGCTAATTCGAACGCAGAAGTTCACTTACATACTAGTCGTATGGTGTTCGACCTCGGTATTTGATATAATCTTAGCATTCGACCTTACCGTAACTGCTTTTTTCCCTAGTTTAGTAGTAGTGATGCCTTTACTTCGTGAACGCGTTACCTTCTTGTGTTGCCTTTGTTGACAGCGTGGCGTTTGGAGAGGCGGGGCGTGCGAAGTATAGCTGCACGGAAAGACGTGGATTTGGCTGGTAAAAATCGAAAACTCAATGTTAATCAGCCGGTGCAGCCGCTTCTGCCTAAAAAGGCTAGAAGGTCTAGATATAGTAGAATCCGGCCACACACGCGATAGAACCCACCCTGTCAAACAGTTATAAAATGTTTATCTCGGTGGGTCCGTTAAATCTATTGTCGGCTCACTTCGAGCAGCAACTGCCGTGACTCGGCAATCGAGTTGGCAATTACGTCGACAATCGGCAACGTTCCGAGCATCCATATTTCTCATCACTTAGCCGCAGCCATCAAGACTATAAGACACCATCCACACCCTAGGGTAGATAACAACTTCTCGTATCTACAGCAAAATCGAATCGCGGCGCCAAGATGAAATCCCCATCAATCCTCCTCCTACTCCTCAGCCTCTGCCTCTGCCTCACCACCTGCATCGCCGCTCCCACTCACCAATATAACAACCCGATCGGACTACCCTATCAATGCACGTTGCATGGTACACTTGGGACGTGTCAAGATGAGAATACGTGCATAATCAGGGGGAAGCCGGTTTTGTGTAATACCATGTTTTCGGCAGGGGTGAGTGACCACACCAGCACATTGCATTGGGATATTTTATTCGATCCATTGCTGACATCTAGGGATTGGGGAAGACTTGCGGAAGTTGCTGTTTGGAGTATTCGTTAGCTCCGTTGATCTCTACTCCGTTGACTTTGGTAGGTGAATTTCTGGTGTTTGTTGTGAGACTGGTGGGAATGAGAAGCTGATGGAATGTTGCAGTGTGAGCCATAAGGGTTGCGGTTCTTTTGCGGGATGAATGAGGAGTTTTTACGGCTTTTGATATGAAGTGGTTAGTACTTGAGCAGTTTCTTGTTTGGTTGCATGTGTGTGGCGAACATTCAGTTGGCTTTTCCTCTCGCGGAGCATTCAACAGTTGCACTTATTGGTTTCAGAAACACTGCACTCTGGGTTTGATGGAAATGGTGTGGGTTGCAACAGCTTGATTGTATTGCGTGTGTGAAGGTTGCTTGTTCTTGTGGTTCTGGCTTTCAGCCAGAACCTCCTTCTTTATGGACCGCTCCGTAGGATTCAGCTTCGTCAACACCGTGGCTGAGGCTCACTGGCTTTCAGGCAGTGCTAGGCTTCCAGGCAGTTTTGCTGAGCGGAAGCCAGGGCCCCTGAACCCCTTTCATTCCACGGCTGAAGAGCAACAAAAAATCACTGCAATTTTAGTCCCGCGTGGAGGGGTGAACTCTGGGATTATGTCAGCGCTAAGACTAGGTACTGGTAAATGTTGATTCGTTGAATTGACTTGACATTTCCCGTCCCTCAAAAACAGGGAGACCGTTCAAAGAGGATGGTGTTGATTTTAGACCAAGTGGAGGGGTTAGGCAAGTCCCTTTCTGCATCATTCATTTCTCATCCCCTTAGCACCTCCAATCGAACTCTGCTTCGTCCGGTCCTCAACCCAATCAGAATCTCAAAAACTGTTCTGAAATGACTCCTGGAGAGAAAAGGCCAGAAACGAAATCAAACCCCAGGGTGTCATGTAAGCGATACTGCATCAGCAGGAAGAAGTGAACATGCGATCCAAAGTCACCAAGTTCATCCAACAAATCCAGTCCAAAGAAACCCCTTCCCTTCCACTCTTCCTTCCCTTTCCCTCTCATAGCAAGAGGTCAGGTTAAACCTTCAACCCCGAATCAGACTGTTTAAACTTCGCCTGTTGCATCGGTTTTCCAACTTCTACACTCGCGATCGGATGCGGATTTGATTAGTCCAACGCTTTCAAGGGATGTAACT
>Ga0247781_1000455_pt1 | contig 12667 bp, 10 predicted proteins | sample UWRJL184509B5_FD_179922 | JGI IMG/M metagenome (GOLD analysis project Ga0247781, IMG submission 179922) | Plant litter microbial communities from Arlington Agricultural Research Station in Wisconsin, United States - UWRJ-L184-509B-5 | ecosystem: Environmental > Terrestrial > Plant litter >...
CTGCAAGCAACCGAGGGGCGAGATCCTTACGGCACACGACGAGGTCGGGAAGCTTGGGATCGGCCTCGTTGTATTTCAGCTCAGAACCGTCGATCCGGCTAGCGTGCAGCCCGGTGGCCAATGCCACAGCGACCGGCGCGGCCGAGTCCCACTCGTACTGTCCGCCCGCGTGCACGTAGGCGTCGGCGTCACCATTGATCACGGCGGCGATCTTGACCCCGGCCGAGCCCATCGGCACCAGCTCGGCCCCGGTCTCCGCGGCGAGCGCGGCGACGAACGCGGGTGGCCGGGTGCGGCTCGCGGCGATCCGGATCGGGCCACCCGTGGCGGCGGTCAGCGGCAGCGGTGGATAGGCCGGCGCGTGGTCGGTGGCGATCGTGCGGTGCTGCGCCGGCATGGCGACCGCGCCCGCGGCGAGGCAGGACGGGCTCGAACAGTCGGCCGTCCAGAGCGCGACGTGCACCGCCCAGTCGCTGCGGCCCTCCTCGGCGAACTCCCGGGTGCCGTCGAGCGGGTCGATGATCCAGACCCGCGTGGCACCCAGACGCTCGGGGCGGACGGTGGTGTGCTCACCCTCGCGCCACGCGTCACGCGCGTGGTCGTCCTCCTCGGAGAGGACGCCGTCGGCCGGGCGCCAACGGGCCAGCTCGGCGCGCATCAGGTGGTGCGCGGCCTTGTCGCCGGCGGCTTTCAACGCGGCGGCGTCGGCGAAGCCGATCTCCTCACGGACCTGCACCAGAGTCTGCCCGGCCCGGTCGGCCAGCCAGCGGGCGAAGGCCGCGTCGATGACCGGCGGGGGGCCGCCCTCGCTGCTCTCCCGCGGGGAGTTCACGCGCGCCGACGTCTCTGTCCGCTCGCCCATTCTTCTGCCGCTCCCTTAAGTCAGTACGCCCCGGACGACCGCACCACTGCGGTCATGGTGCGCAACAGGATGACCAGATCCAAGCTGAGGGTCCAGTTCTCCACATAGCGCAGGTCCAGCCGGACAGCTTCCTCCCACGGCAGGTCCGACCGTCCGGATACCTGCCACAGACCGGTCATGCCCGGCTTGACGGCGAGCCGGCGCCGCACGTCGTCGGCGTACGCCGCCACCTCGGACGGCAGCGGCGGCCGCGGTCCGACCAGCGACATCTGCCCCAGCAGCACGTTCAACAGCTGCGGCAGCTCGTCCAGCGAGAAACGACGCAGATACTGGCCGACCCGGGTCACCCGCGGATCGTCCCGGATCTTGAAGAGCACGCCGTCATGCTCGTTCAGATGCCGCAACTCGGCAAGCCGCGCCTCGGCATCCACATACATGCTTCGGAACTTGAAGATGCGGAACAGGCGGCCGTCACGCCCGACCCGTACCTGTCGAAAGAGTACCGGCCCGCGCGAAGTGCATCGCACCGACAGTGCGACGCCGAGCAGCAACGGACCGAAGATCATTAATAGAGCGAGGGCGCCGAGCCGGTCGCACACCTCCTTGACCAGCCGCGATCCGCCGTGCAGCCGCGGATGCTCGACGTGCAGCATCGGCAGCCCGTCGAACGGTCGGATCGTCGTGCGTGCCCCCGCCACATCGACCAGGGCGCTCGCCACGACCAGGTCGACCTCGTCGCGTTCCAGCCGCCAGGCCAGCCGGCGCAGCGCCTCGCCGTCCAGTTCGGGACAGCTCAGCACCACCACCGTGTCGGCGTCGGCTTCCTCGACCGCGCCGGCCACATCGTCGAACGTGCCATAGACGGCCAGCCCCGGCGAACTGTCCACACCCTCGCCGTCGTGCCCCGGCGGCAGGCACGCGCCCACCACCTCGAGCCCGTGATAGCGCTCCCGCCGCAGCTGCCGGGACATGCCGATGGCCGCAAGTTCGTGCCCGACCAGGATCACCCGGCGCAGGCTCTCCCCGCGGGCCCGCGACCGATGCAGCCGCTTCCGCAGGGCGAAGCGCAGCACCCCCGACGAGGCGACCGCCATCGGCAGTGCGGCCAGGACATAACCCCGGGCCAGATCAAGATCAAGCGCGTACGACACCACGGCCGCCCCGGCGATCAGGCCGACCCCGGCCCGGAAGACCCGCTGGTACTCGTCGGTGCCGACAAAAAGGTAGCGCCGCTCGTAGGCCCGCGAGACCGCGAGCACCATCATCAGTAACAGCGGCAGCAGCGCCGAGAGAACCATGTACGAGCGGTTGTAGATGGTCACCTCGTCGCCGAAGCGCACCCCGAAGGTGATCGCGCCGGCCGCCGACCCCGCCACCAGATCGCAGAGCACCAGCGACCGGACATAGCGTCTTTCCCAGCGCTGCCGCCGCGACATGGCCGCGTGCCGACCGCGCGACCGGATGAACGGACGCGCCGCCGGGCGGACCGCCTCCGACTGGTTCGGGCGCTTCGACCAGTGCCGATCGATCGCCTTGTTGCGGGCCGGATCGGACGCGCCCCGGATGGTCCGCGGCGACGCGTTCTCCGGCCGGACCGGCGCCTTCGGCCGTCCCGCGTTCGGGCGGGCCGTGACCGGCCCCGGTCCGCCGCGCATCGCGGCTGTGCTCGAGACGCTGCCACGCGCCGCTCCCGCGGGTGGCGCGTTCGACGGGGCGATCAGTGTCGGGATCAGGGACCGCCGGGCACCGTGATCGGCCCGACCGAGGCCCTCCGGCGGACGGACCGACGGCCGCACCGGACGGACCGCGGGCATCAGCACCGTCGGCTGAGTCAGCACCGACTCCTGCGCCGACAGGTCCTGCTGCACCCCGAGCCTCCCCCCACCACCGGTCATAACGCACCTAACCGGTGCATACGTGTGACCAACGGTCGGACAGTCAAGAGCGTCACGGGACCGAGGGACGGACAAAACCGCCCATACGATCTATTTGTTCGGAGCGCGCGGCATCAATTGCCGTGGTATTTGTTCTGCGCCCACTCCACGCCCTCATGCACGATCGCCTCGACCACGTCGGCCGCCCGATCGACGAGGAAGTCCAGCTCCTTGCGCTCCGCACCGGAGAAGTCGGCGAGCACGTAGTCGGCCGGATCCTGCCGGCCGGGCGGACGGCCGATCCCGAACCGCACCCGCGCGTACTCCTTGGTCGCCAGCGACTTCGACATGGAACGTAGTCCGTTGTGGCCACCCTCACCACCGCCACGCTTGGCCCGTACCTGCCCGAAAGGCACATCCAACTCATCGTGCACGGCAATCACGTTCGACACCGGCATTTTGAAGAACTGGGCCAGCGATACCACCGGCGTGCCCGACAAGTTCATGAAGGTCAGCGGCTTCACCAGCACCAGCTTCGGACCACCGAATCCCAGTCGGCCCTCCGCCACCTCGGCGTTGGTGCGCTTCGACCGGCCGAACTTCGCACCCACCCGGGACGCCAGCAGATCAACCACCCGGAAACCCACGTTGTGCCGATTGCCGGCGTACTGCTTACCCGGGTTACCGAGACCGACCACCAGCCACGGCGACTCGTCGCTCACTGCGCCTCCACAGACCTGTTCGCAAACACAAGCGGGGAAAGTGCCGCATGGCACTTTCCCCGGTCATTGCTCGTACGCCGACTAGGCGGTCTTACTCCGCGGCCGCGGTCTCGGCGGTCGCGCCGCCCTCCTCGCCACCCTCGGTGTCGCCCTCGAGCTGCTCGGCGGTCTGCGCCTGCGAGACGATCGCGAGCACGTAGTCGGGCTCGACGGCCAGCTCGGTGCCCTGCGGCAGCGTCACGTCGCCCGCGGTCACCTGAGCGCCCGCCTCGAGGCCCTCGATGGAGACCTGAAGCTCGTTCGGCAGGTGCATCGCCTCGGCGACCACGGCCAGCGTGGTCGACTCGCTGACGACCAGCGTGTTGCGAGCGGCCTCGCCGATCAGCGTCACCGGGACGTCGACCTGGACCTTCTCGCCGAGCTTCACGATGATCAGGTCAACGTGCTCGTAGGTGTCCTTGATCGGGTCACGCTGGATCGCCTTGGGGAGCGCCAGCGTCGTGCCGGACGCGCCATTGATGTCGATCGTGAAAACCTGGTTGAGCCCACCATGCCGAATCGCGGCGGCGAACTCACGGGCCGGCAGCGCGATGTGCTGCGGCTTCTCGCCGTGGCCGTAAAGCACGGCGGGCACCAAACCGGCCCGGCGCGTGCGGCGGGCACCACCCTTGCCGAACTCGGTGCGGGGCTCGGCGCTGATCTTTACCTCGGACACGGGGAAACTCCTGAAACTCTTCGATCGGGCTGCGACTAAGTCGGCGGGCTGAAGGTCCGGCAGTGCGTGGCAATCGGCCGCCGTCGGTGCTGGTGGCCGTCGTCGGCGCTGCCGGGCAAGGGGGCGCGCTGGGCACAGGCCCGGAGCACCGCGTCGATGACGGTGCCCCCGAGCGGCTGCGAACCTCAGCAGACCGCGGGGCACCCTCGCCGTGGCAACCGCACTATCTTACCTTCCAGCCGGGCGCACGACTCAGCGGGTCCGCCGCCGTGCGGCGCGACCTGGAAACTTCACCCGCGCGGTACCTCAGAATCCGGGGAACACCCCACCGCAATCCGGGCAATCATCCCTGCTCACCGCGGCTGGTATGCCAATTTTCAGGCCACCAGAATCACAAAACCGCGAAAGTACGTTTTCGCCGACGCGAACACGCCGGCCGGCGGCCGAGTGCCGTCCCGATCCCGCTGCCGCCCGACCGGCCGGGCCTGCAACGAAAGCCGAACTCGCCCACTCCCCGCCGCAGCCCGAAGGCACCGCGCCACCGCCCGCCCGCGGGTTACCAACGCCACCCGCGGGCCCTGCCGCCACCCGCGGGCCCTGCCGCCACCCGCGGGCCCTACCGCCACCCGCGGGCCCTGCCGCCACCCGCGGGCCCTGGTGCCGGCCGGCGGTTCAGGCGTGCTTCAGCTCAGGCCGCCGAACAGGGTCGTCACCGAACCGTCGTCGAAGACCTCACGGATAGCCCGGGCCAGCAGCGGCGCGATCGACAACACGGTGATCTTGTCGAGACGCTTCTCGGGCGGCAGCGGCAGCGTGTTCGTCACGACCAGTTCGCTGATCCGGCTGTTCTTCAGCCGCTCGGTCGCCGGGTCGGACAGCAGCGCGTGCGTCGAAGCCACGATCACGTCGGCCGCGCCCTCGTCCCAGAGGATGTCGGCTGCCTTCGTGATCGTCCCGCCGGTGTCGATCATGTCGTCGACGATCAGGCACACCCGGCCCTCGACCTCACCGACGACCCGGTTCGCCACCACCTGGTTCGGCTTCAGCGGATCACGCGTCTTGTGGATGAACGCCAACGGGCAGCCGCCCAGCCGGTCGGTCCACCGCTCGGCCACCCGAACGCGGCCCGAGTCCGGCGCGACCACGGTCATCGGCCGGCCCGCGTACTTGCTCTGCACGTGCTCGGCCAGGATGTCCATCGCGAACAGGTGGTCGACCGGCCCGTCGAAGAAGCCCTGGATCTGTGCGGTGTGCAGATCGACCGTGAGGATGCGGTTGGCACCCGCGGTCTTCAGCAGGTCGGCCACCAGGCGGGCCGAGATCGGCTCACGCCCGCGGTGCTTCTTGTCCTGCCGCGAGTACGGATAGAACGGCAACACGACGGTGATCCGCTTGGCCGACCCACGCTTCAACGCGTCGATCATGATCAGGGTCTCCATGACCCAGCGGTTGACACCCTCGGTCATCGACTGCACGACAAAGGCGTCCGAGCCGCGCACGGAGTCCTTGAAGCGGACAAAGATCTCACCGTTGGCAAACTCGTACGAGTCGGCGGGGGTCGGCGCGACGCCGAGCACCTGACCGATCTCCTCGGCCAGCTCCGGGAAACCCCGTCCGGAGAAGAGCATCAGAGACTTGCGGTTCTCCGCGACGATGCTGCCCATCGGCTCGCTACTCCCGTTGGATCGAGGGGGTGGGGATGTGATTCCCGTGAAGTATCCCTCGCGGCCACTTTCCCGCCACGTTCCGCGTCCGCCGCGTGGGATGCCTCACCTTCGCCGGATCACGCCAGCTCAGAGCCGTTCATTCAACCGGTACCCGCGCCACCACGATCAGGAACGCGCAGGACCCCAGTTGTCGGATACCCGCTAGCGCTGCTGGCCCCGCCCGGACGCCCTGACCAGTCACTCCGCACGTCACTCGGCGGTGCTGATCTCGCCGCCCGCGTCCTTCTCGGCCAACGCCCGCTCGGCCGCCTCGGCGGAGACCGTGCCGGCCCGGCGACGACCGACCCAGCCCTCCACGTTGCGCTGCGGTGCTCGCGTTACCCCGAGGCTGCCCGCCGGCACGGTCTTCGCGATCGCGCTGCCCGCCGCCACGTACGCCCCCGGCTCGATCTCGACCGGCGCGATCAGCACGGTGTCGGACCCCACGAACGCGGCCTCACCCACCGTGGTGTGGTTCTTGGCGACCCCGTCGTAGTTCGCGAAGATCGTCCCCGCCCCGATGTTGGCCTTCGCCCCGATCGTGGCGTCCCCCACATAAGAGAGGTGCGGAACCTTCGCGCCGTCGCCCAGCTCGGCATTCTTCGTCTCGACGAAGCCGCCCACCTTGGCCTTGCGCCCCAGCCGTGTCCCCGGGCGCAGGAACGAGAACGGCCCCACGGTCGCCTCCGCCCCGATCACGGCCCCGATCGAATGCGTCCGCAGCACCACCGCGCCCGCACCCACGGTGGTGTCGATCAGCGTCGAATCGGGCCCGACGATCGCCCCCGCGGCGACACTCGTCTCCCCGATGAGCTGGGAGTTCTGGTCGATCTCGGCGTCCGGCTCGAGCGTCACCGTCACGTCGATCCACGTCGTCGCCGGGTCCAGGATCGACACCCCCGACCGCATCCAGGCCTCGTTCACCCGATCACGCAGCAGCGCCCGCAGACGCGCCAGTTCGGCCCGGTCGTTGCAGCCCAGCGTCTCGTCGGCGTCCGGCGCCACGAAGACCCCGACCGGGTGACCCACCGAGGCGAGAATTCCGAACACGTCGGTCAGGTACTCCTCGCCCTGCTCGTTGTCGGTCGACAGCTTCGACAACGCCTCCCGCAGCGACACCACGTCGAAGGCGTAGATGCCCGCGTTGATCTCACGAATGGCCCGCACCTCGGCCGAGGCGTCCCGCTCCTCGACGATCCGCTCCAGGTTGCCCGCCGAGTCCCGCACGATCCGCCCCAGCCCCGCCGGGTCTCCGACCTCGGCCGCCAGCACGGTCGCCCCCCGGGCACCGGACTCGTGCGCCTCGATCAGACCGGCCACGGTCTCGGCCCGCAGCAGCGGCACATCACCACTGAGCACGACCACGGTCCCGGTCACGTCGGGCACCGCCTCGAGCGCGATCCGCACCGCGTGCCCCGTGCCGTTCTGCTCGGCCTGCAGCACCGACGTGACGGCCGGCGCTACCGCGGCCAGGTGCGCCTCGACCTGCTCGGCCTGGTGCCCCACGACCACGATCGTCTGCCCGGTCCCGGCCGCCGCCGAGGCGGCCAGCACGTGCCCGAGCAGCGAACGCCCGAGCAGCGGATGCAGCACCTTGGGCGTGGCGGACTTCATCCGCTTGCCTTCGCCGGCAGCGAGGACGATGACGGTACGACGAGGGGCCTGACTCACGCGGTGCTCCAGTGTTCGCAGTAGTCACTCAGAAGAGGCGGCGACAACACAGCCGTAAACACGCTGCTCCCGGAAGAGGATTCGAACCCCTATAAACGGCACCAAAAGCCGTGGTCCTACCATTAGACGATCCGGGACCTATTTCGGACAAATTCCTCGTGTCCTGCCTACCGGCTACATCTTAGCGGCACCCCACCGTTCGCCACTCGCCGGAATCCCCTGCCTGACTCGCCTGCCGGAATCCCCTGCCCGACTCGCCTGCCTGATTCCCCAACCGACCACCGGCCGGCAATCGCGGATGTCGTGGCGCCGAGTTCAAGTCCGGCGGCTCGAGGATTCCCTTGGTGGCTCGAGCCGCGACAGTTACGGTTGCGTAAGTTACGGTAACGTAGGCGTAAGTAATTGATCTCGCTCCCATCCATCCCCGCAGTTCAGTGAGGTGTCATGACGTCCACCATCGAGGCCGCACCCAAGCCCGGCACCAAGCCGCTCACCGAAGGCCCGCAGTCGCGCGGCATCCTCATCGCGCTCTACGGCTTCGTGATCGTGCCGTTCCTGGCGGTCTTCGCGGCCATCCCGGTCGCCTGGGGCGGCTGGCTCTCCTGGACCGACGTGGCGATCGCGACCGTCTTCTACCTGATCTCGGGGCTCGGCATCACGGTCGGCTTCCACCGCTACTTCACACACGGATCGTTCAAGGCCAAGCGGTGGCTGCGCGTCGCGCTGGCACTGTCCGGTTCACTGGCGATCGAGGGCAACGTCATCCAGTGGGTGGCCGACCACCGGCGGCACCACGCGTTCAGCGACCAGGAGGGTGACCCCCACTCCCCCTGGCGCTACGGCAACGGCTTCTGGGCGCTGACCAAGGGCCTCTGGTATGCGCACATGGGCTGGATGTTCAGCCGTGAGCTGTCCAACCGGGAGCGGTTCGCGCCGGATCTGATGGCGGACAAGGACATCGACCGGATCGACAAGGCGTTCGGACCGATCGTGCTCTTCTCGACGCTCGGGCCGGCCCTGATCGGCGGTCTGGTGACCTGGTCGTGGCAGGGTGCGCTGACCGCGTTCTTCTGGGCCGGCATCGTGCGGATCGGCCTGCTGCACCACGTCACGTGGTCGATCAACTCGGTGTGTCACGTCTACGGCGAGCGGCCGTTCGAGGTGCGTAACGGTGACAAGGCGGCGAACTTCTGGCCGCTGGCGATCATCTCGTTCGGGGAGAGCTGGCACAACCTGCACCACGCCGACCCGACCTCGGCCCGGCACGGTGTGCTGCGCGGTCAGATCGACATCTCGGCCCGGCTGATCTGGCTGTTCGAGAAGGCGGGCTGGGCCTGGAACGCGAAGTGGCCGTCCGAGCAGCGGCTCGCCGCGAAGATGTCCAAGGCGTGACCGGTGTCACGGGGGCATTGCCGCCTGCACAGAACTGGCAGGATGACCGGGTGACCGATCCAGACGACGCCGGCGACAGGCAGCGGCGCGTGCGGCCGGCCGCGACCCCTCGGGTGCGCATGTCGGCCGCGCAGCGCCGGGAGCAGTTGATCGCGATCGGCCGGCAGCTTTTCGCCGAGCGCGGGTTCGACGCGACCAGTGTGGAAGAGGTCGCCGCCCGGGCCAAGGTGTCCAAGCCGGTGGTCTACGAGCACTTCGGCGGTAAAGAAGGCTTGTACGCGGTCGTCGTCGACCGTGAGGTGCGGGCGCTGCTCGACCGGATCGCGGCGGCGCTGACCGCGGGGGACCCGCGGGAGCTGCTCGAGCAGGCCGCGCTGGCTCTGCTGGACTACATCGAGGAGGAGCCGCACGGGTTCCGGGTGCTGGTGCGCGAGTCGCCGGTGCTTTCTCCGGCGGGCACGTTCTCGAGCGTGATGAACGATGTGGCGCACCAGGTGGAGCACATCCTGGGTGCCGAGTTCAAGAGTCGCGGCCTTGATCCGAAATTCGCCGAGCTCTATTCGCAGGCCCTGGTGGGCATGGTCGCGCTGGTGGGCCAGTGGTGGCGTGAGGCGCGCAAGCCGAAGAAGGAAATGGTCGCCGCTCACCTGGTGAACCTGGCGTGGAACGGCTTGTCGCATCTCGAGGCGAAGCCGACGCTACTGACCCGCAAAATGCGTTAGCACCGGAAAGTCAGCGCCCGGAGAGTGCGCGCCCGGAGAGCACGTCAGTGGGAGCCGTGCGCAGCCTGAGATTCGCCGCGCGCGGCTTCTTCGCTGCCCACCTTGCCATAGAGGCCGCCGGTCAGCACGATCAGCCCGAGGACCGCCAGCACCACCACGTTGATCATCGAGGCGTTGAAGACGTTCGCGTCGGTCTGGATGGCGGCCATCAGGAACATGGCGAACGCCGGGATCCCCCAGCCGAGCAGGATCGCGACCTGGTAATAGACGTTGCGGCCGACGACCACGGCGATCAGCAGGACGAGGCCGGCCAGCAGGCTGATCCAGGCCGCGGCCGGGTTGGTGCGCAGCCCGAGCACCCACTCGCCGCCGCGGTGGAAGAACGGGTCGCCCGCGGTCACGCCGAGACCGATGGCGCCGAAGAGCGTCAGGTAGGCCGCGGCAAGGAACGCGAGGAAACGGTAGAGGGGGCGCAGGGGATGGTTGAGGGGATAGTGCGCCATCAGGCGGTGCGGCCCTCCCTCACCTGTCGCGGGGCGCCGACGGCCTGCTGGGGGGCAACCTTGAGGTAGAGGCTCGAGGTGATCAGGACGAGGCCCACGAGGTATGTGACGACGACCGTGGCGACGCTGAAGCCGAAGATGCTGGCATCGGTGCGGCTGGCGCCCAGCTCATAGCTGCCGAGGACCAGCAGGCCCCAGCCCACGTACTTGTCGGCCGCGGTGTCGAGGTTGCGGCCGATGGCCGCGGCGCCGAGCACGATCGCGCCGACGACGAGGACGAGGATCGACCAGAGCAGATTGGTCTCCTGGCCGAAGACGTGCACCCCGGTGCGCCCGGTGAAGCTGTCCCCCGCGGTCTGGATCAGTCCGACGATCCCGAACACGACCAGGTAGGCGCCGGCGACGAAGCTCCATGCGCGGTAGATGGGCCGCAGCGGGTGGTTGACCGGGGTGTGCGCCATGGTGTCCGTCTCCAAGGTCAGGTGTTGTACCCGCCGATTCTCGCGTATCCCGGTCGAGCGGCGCAGGCACACCCCCCGGATCAGTTTCCGGGCACCTGCTCGGCCAGCTCGAGCCAAGCCTCCTCGGCCTCGGCACGTTCCTGCTGCGCGGCTTTGAGCTGCGCGTCCAGTTCCATGACTTTGTCGTAGTCGCTGCCGTGCTCCGCCAGTTTCTCATTGAGCTTGACGACGCGCTCGTCGAGTTTGGCGAGCTGCCGCTCGATGCGGGACAGGTCTTTGCGGGCTTGGCGCAGCTCGGCCGCGGAGAGGCCGCTGACGGCCGGTGACGCTTCCTTGCGTCCGCCGGTGAGCTGCGCCCCGATGCCCTGCCCTTCGCGGGCGGCGGTGCGGGCGAGGTATTCCTCGACGCCGCCGGGCAGGTGCACGAGGTGGCCGTCGCCGAACATCCCGTATGCCGTGTCGGTGACCCGTTCGACCAGGTAGCGGTCGTGGCTGGCCACGATCATCGTGCCCGGCCACGAGTCGAGCAGGTCTTCGAGCGCGGCCAGGGTGTCGGTGTCGAGGTCGTTGGTGGGCTCGTCGAGCAGCAGCACGTTGGGCTCGGTGGCGAGCAGCCGCAGCAGCTGCAGCCGGCGCCGCTCGCCGCCGGAGAGGTCGCTGACCGGGGTCCAGATGCGCTTGTCGGTGAAGCCGAACACCTCGGCGAGCTGGCCGGCGGAAAGCTCCCGGTCGCCGAGCTTCACCCGCTTGGCCACCTCTTCCACCGCCTCGAGCAGGCGCAGGTCGCCGGGAAGCTCCTTGAGCTCCTGGGAGAGGAACGCGGCCCGCACGGTGGAGCCGGTGACCAGGCGTCCGCCGTCGGGCTTGGTGAGGCCGGCGAGCAGGCGCAGCAGGGTGGTCTTGCCGGCCCCGTTGGCGCCGAGGATGGCGAACCGGTCGCCCGGCCCGACCTGCCAGGTGAGCCCGTCGAGAATCTCCTTGGGGCCCGCGTGCAGCGTGACGTTCTCCAGGTCGTAGACCTGTTTGCCGAGCCTCGAGGTGGCGAGCCGCTGAAGGCTGACCTGGTCGCGCACGGGCGGGACGTCGGCGATCAACGCGTTCGCGGCGTCGATGCGGAACTGGGGCTTGGAGGTACGGGCCGGCGGGCCGCGGCGCAGCCAGGCGATCTCTTTGCGTAGCAAGTTTTGCCGGCGGGACTCGAGGACCGCGGCGACGCGCTGGCGTTCGGCGCGGGCGAGTGTCCAGGCCGCGTAGCCACCCTCGTACGCGTGGACCTGCTCGTCGGCGACCTCCCAGGTCGCGGTGCAGACGGCGTCGAGGAACCACCGGTCGTGGGTGACCACGACGAGGGCGCCACGGCGGGTGAGCAGGTGGCGGGCGAGCCAGTCGACACCGGCGACGTCAAGGTGGTTGGTGGGCTCGTCGAGGATCAGCAGATCGCTCTCGCGCACGAGCAGCGCGGCGAGCGCGACGCGCCGGCGCTCACCCCCCGACATGGGGCCGACCGGGGTGTCGAGGCCTAGGTAGGGCATGCCGAGGCCGTCGAGGATGGCGCGGACCCCGGCGTCGCCGGCCCACTCGTGCTCGGCACCCATGCCCACCGGGAGCCAGGCGGTGCCGAGAACGACGTCCCGCACGGTGAGGTCGCCGGCCAGGTTCAGCGTCTGCGGGAGCGTCGCCACGCGCAGGTCGCGCCGGTGGGTGACCCGGCCGGAGTCGGGATCCTCGCTCTTGGCCAGCAGCCGCAGAAGTGTCGATTTGCCGGCTCCGTTGAGGCCGACGATGCCGATGCGGGCGTCGTCGTCGAGCCCGAGGGAGACGTCGGTGAGGAGTTGACCGGCGGCCCCGTAGCCTTTGTTGACCCGGTCCAGATTGATGATGTTCGCCACGATGGTTCTAGGTTACCCGCGCGCCCGGCATCGGGCCCCGGGCGGTGACCGCCTCGCGGCACACTCCGGCCTCGTTGAGCCCGGCCGCGACCCGGCCCGCGTGGACCGCGTCGGTGGCGAGGAACACACAGGTCGGGCCGGAGCCGGAGA